>UOFE01000046.1_pt1 | contig 71124 bp, 60 predicted proteins | sample 1988381 | NCBI WGS metagenome assembly UOFE01 (sample SAMEA4712194, study PRJEB27164) | hydrothermal vent metagenome | biome: marine basaltic hydrothermal vent biome; feature: marine hydrothermal vent; material: mineral | place: Pacific Ocean | collected 2011-06-14/2011-07-23 | depth 1689 m
ACCGACTACGGCCACGCAATAATTTTCACACTCCAGGCTTTTCTGTAAATCCATTTAACAGGCGAATTTTGTCAATCCAAAGTCATAGACTACGATACTATAATCACTCGCCAAAACCCTTTGGGAAACCTTATGAATTGCTTGTTATTTCTATCAGGAAGCTCTAATCTGCTGAGGTTGTTCCTTTTCTTAGATGTAATGACATGACTAATCGAACAACTGACTGCATTCAGAGTGATGAGTATGCAATATAGACTTGCTGAATATTTAATCTGCCCCGATACACAAGAACTTCTTTGCAATCAGCATCAGATTAAAATTGAACCCCTGATTTTCAAATTACTAATCCATTTACTTGAAAATCCTGACCGCTTGATTACACATGATGAGCTGATCGAATCCGTATGGGAATCATCAATCGTCACCAATGCTGCAGTTTTCGCTGCCATTTCTATTGCCCGAAAAGCGATAGGTGATAATGCTAAAGAACAAAAATACATCAAGACCATTCCACGCCGTGGTTATCGTTTTATCGCTAAGTTCACCCATGACAATAACAACAATAGCGTTTTCAATAAAAACGGGCAGCAACACTCATCACTGATTCAGCATAAACATGAAACATACTTCATCAACTACCCTGCTATTGAACGTTCGGATGCCTTACCTGCTAAACCATCTGTTGCCGTTATGGACTTTACTAATCAAGAAGCTTCTCCACAAAACCAGTTATTTGCTTTTGCGCTTACTACAGAAATAAATGCAGGTCTTGCTCGACTGCCGCATCTCGAAGTTATCGCTCGCGCTTCTGCATCATATATTACTAAACAACAATTAACGCCAGCTCAAATTGGAAAATCACTTAGCGTAAGGTATTTGATCTACGGCAGTGCACAACTAACCTCTAACAGAATTCGTGCAACAATTTCCATCGTTGATTCAACCAGCAATACAGAAATATGGTCTGAACATTATGACCGCGCGAAAGATGATTTATTTTTAATTCAGGACGAAGTGACAAGTAGTATTGTCTCATCCATTGATGCGACGATTGAGAAAGCAGAAATTGAACGTTCTTTCATCGCACCTACTGAAGACCTAAGCGCATGGGAAAATTATTATCGAGGAATCTGGCATATTAACAAAACAAAACCAGAGCACTCGGACACCGCTGAAACTTATTTCATTGAAGCTTTGAAATTAGACTCTGGTTTTTCACGCGCTTATGCCGGGCTTTCACATATCTATACAAATCGAAATTTATTTAATACTATTTCAAATTTAAAAAATAAGACCTATCTGTCTAAAGCCATTGAATTTGCAGAACAGAGTATTGGCTACTGTCAGCGTGAGTCTATGGGTTATGCTTCAATGGGACGAGCACTGTATTTTTCCCAGAAGCACGATTCGGCGGTTGAAGTTTACGATAAAGCACTCGCTCTCAACCCCAGTTTTTCACAGTGTTATATTTACAAAGGCGTAACACTGGCTCATTCTCGCGATACGGAGTCTGTCCAGACATTAATGCATACCGCGCAACGTTTAAGCCCCTACGACCCTGTCAACTTTCTTATCTATTCAACGCTGGCTACTTTATTTACCCAGCTCAAAGATTACAAAGAAGCTGCCAAGTGGGGAGTACGCGCTGCAAATGCACCAAATGCCTACTTCATTACCTTTGCAGTTGCTGCAGGCTGTTTATACTTAGCTGGCAAGAAAAAACTGGCGCAGCAATATACAAAAGAATTGCTAAGTCTTCAGCCTGATTTTTCTGTTGAGTGTTACAAACACATGATTCCACATGCACATGAGCCTAGCAGAGCTGCGTTTATGGAGGCATTACATCAGTGTGGCATACCTAGGCTATAAACCTGAGAAACTTTAATCAGCCTACATATTTCAGGTCATTTTTTCACATTGCAATCACTAACGTAATGCGAATAAAAAAACAGCTAAAAACTTTACATCAAGATTTTCGTAACATTGTATTCATAAAACGCGTCACCGCTAAAATGATTTTAAATATTCCATGTGGGCCATATGGCTCGTAGGCCTGCAATCGAGTAATTTTTCCCGCCTCGATTTCTATAATAAAAGCCTGGGGGAAATTCAGTGCTTTTCCATTTGGTAGCTCATGAGCGGTTGCTACTTCAACGGCAAGACTCTTTCCGTCTGCCGAATAGAAAGTTTTTTCAATAGTAAAACCCAGTTTCTTTAAACCTTTAAACCCCCATGTTAATCCTTGCTCTATTTCTTTTTTACCCTTCATATGAATGTTTGGATAATGAGGATCAATGAACTCTGCATTGTCAGAAAAATAAACTAGCGATGCTTCGATATCTTTCGATTCAATGACTTTAAAAAATTCTTCAACTAACTGGACTAGCTCATTACTCATTATTCATTTCTCATTATTAATTACGGCGTTTATTATTTGTTAGAACAAAATGTTGCATATCAGGTTTTCACCTTTTTAGTATTAAGTTTCGCGCCATCAATTAATTAAACAACGTTATTCGTAGATGAGTCAATTACCCACACCAAAGTGCTCAATAATAATGCAACTTTACAAACAGGCTTTCGGTTTTTGAATCAGACCCCAGCCAAACTGTTTATCCTTACCCTTGTTACCCAGGTCTTTCGACTTTTTCTGTAACAGTTGGTACGCTTTTTTAGGACTTTCTGCCTTTAGCAAATCAGCCATAGCGGCCGTTACAAAAGGCACCGCAAATGAAGTACCTGATACAAACTTGCCTGCGCCTTTATCATTACCCGTCCAGATATCAACACCCGGTGCGGCAAAGTCGATGTATTTTCCTTCGTTGGCTTCGCTATATAGTTCTAAATCATTATCTACTGCAGTCACTGCAATAACACCGGGTTGCGCAGCGGGATAAACAGCGACGGCCGTCGAACCGCCATTACCGGCTGCTGCAACCACAACAACACCAGATTGTATGGTGCGCTGTATAGCAACATCAACCAGTAAATTTCGCGGCCCGCCCACACTCATATTTATCACCTGGACATTTTGTGAGAGCAACCAATCAATACCACTAACTATCCATTCTGCCGTTGTGTCTACATTGCGTTTATCTCTTTGCCGGAATACTGATGCTGAAAATAATTTTGCAGAAGGCAGCATGCCAGAAAATGTTTCTGATGTGCTGTTTCCTATCAGCAATGTGGCAATTGCAGTACCATGCATTTTTTCAGCTTTGATGATACCGTTAGTAAGAACCGCATGTGATGTGATACTTTGTGTTTTAAGTGCAGGGTGTTCGGTATTGATTGCTGTATCGATTAGGCCAATACGCAATCCTTTCCCACATTGCAAATTACCCTGCTTCCAGTTGATTAATTTTTTTGCTGTTTGCGTTGTGCGACTGCTACCTTGCAATGTATAGCGGTGATTAACATCTGCCCACATTTGTGGATAAGCCTGACGAATATTTATTGCGGTCTGCTGCAAATCAACATCGGCAGGAACACGGTAGGTGGTAATAACCAGACCTAAATTTTTGAGTACCTTACGTTTTTTAGGTGACAGACCATAACCGCCTAGCTGCTGCGCTAATTGTCTAGCCTCATCCATGCTACTGCTAATAACCAGCAATTCACCCGGTTCGGCTATGGCATTACCCGAGGCATCCGTTGAAGTTATAACAGAAAGTCTGGGTGGTTTTGCAGGTAGCTGTCGATTCATTAATGAACCTGTGCCACCGGGTAATACGGCCTGTGTGGTATAACCACTTTCTTCGATTACAGCTTCATCCGTGTAATAAACATCTTGTTCGTAAGAGGAATCAGTATCATTTTCAGGTGTGTATCGTCCTTGATTAGGATCAGGGTGTGACGACACTGTCGGTTGCGGCTGGACGGCTATTTTTGCACCGGAGTTTGTCGGTACCGCTGTTTTAGTTAAATTAGGCCCAGTCGTTTTTGCCGAACAAATAACGATTGTTTTATCAATATTGCTCAACCATGCACGGGTAGTCGGATTGATTATACCCACTGGATATTGTGCACCAGCCGTTAAGCCACTGGACGGCAAATAGGCGGTTATTTTCACATTTTGCCAAACAGTGATTTTTAAGGGAAGATTTGTATAACCCGAGACTAAAGATGCACCCTTCAGGCTACCAAAGTTATTACCTAATATAGTGATGAGCGCGCCAGACTTAACACAAGCGGTTGTACCAAAGCCTGTAATCACAGGCTTTAATCTACTCGGTGTTGTTTGTGCCATTGACGATGGATTTGCTACACCTTTAGTAGCCGGTGCTGACAATCTGGCCGCTATTACATGAGAAGAAAACCACACACAAAATATAACGATACAGAAACGGCTTAAATTATACATTTTCAAAGAGTCTACTCTTCTGTGACAAAATCAATAATATTGCTTTGCTGCTGCAACTGCTCGATAACCTTGTCATCAAGTTGATTAAGCCGTATCCGGTAAAGGCCATTTTTAGAGGGGCCTTCAATAATGGATGCATCGAAACTTAGTAGTAACGCTCTTATATCACTTTCTTTGGCATCACTCGTAAATTGTACCTGTATTACATTTTCAGAATAATCACTGCCGGATAACGGCGTGAATGCATCTTGCTGCTGTGTCATGGTAATCATTACACCAGCTTGTACAACGAGTACCAGTGATGCTGCGATTGCAAAGGTACGCCATTTACTGGTTAATTTACTATTTTTTGAATCGCGCTGTTCCTGCTGTTTAATTTGACGTTTGAGTTTAAATAACCCCATTTCACCGGGTGTTTGTATCTGCTCTTTTTTTACATAAGCTCGAATGGCACTTAAAAAATCTGCTTCTTTTTTTAACTCAGCATCTTGTGACAATTCTCGTTCGAAATCAGCCTGCTCTTTTCCAGGTAAACTACCGTTTATATACATGGGCAAATTCTCTTTGTAATATTGTTTATTCATGTCAATGACTCCATTGCAGCCATAAGTTTTGCAATGCATTTTTTTAATGCTTGCTTGGCATGAAAAACACGCGTTTTCACCGTTCCTTCCGGACAATCTGAAATATTAGCGATTTCCTGATAATGCATGTCTTCGTAAAAAGCCAGGTGAATAACTTCACGTTGCGGGCTAGATAGTTTGTTCATGCAGTTTTTTATCATATTGGCGTCGTCTGCTCCGGCAATAACCTGTTCCATATGAATACTATTATCATCCGTTAATTGATTTGAGAAATCATCAATATCATCTTCCAGATTTGTTCTTTTTCGTTTGCGCAACCGGTCATATACTTTGTGGTGGGTAATGCCCAACAACCAGGTAGAAACTTTCGATCGCCCTTCAAAACGTTGTGCGTATTTCCATACTTCCATCATCACTTCATTAAGTGTGTCGGCTGCTTCGAAGGAATCGTTCAATCTACTTAAGGCATATCGGTATACACGTGGCTCATACAACTGATAGAACGTTTCAAGCGCACTTTGCTGGCCTTCTGCTATCTGTTGCAGCAGGTCAATAGATTGTTGTTCCTGATCACTCTTATTCATATCACTCTACGTACTACTGCCTGACCAACTAAGGTGTCCGAATTTTCTTTAATGCGCTTGTGGTAAGAACATGCCCATCTGCACCGATTGCGATTATTCGCCAGTAATAGGTTTTTCCTCGCTTTAATGCTTCTCTTGATAATGTACTCAATGCTAACGATGTTTCTGTCGCCGGAATAAGTAAGCCCGTTGATGGTCTCTTATTATTAATTACAGAATCATCAATAGGTTTATCTCCAACATTAGTGCTTGGGTTGATTGTTGGGCGGTCATGAGTATCGGGTAGGTAAAGTTCCAGTTGATAAGCCTTCGCATTTTTAACAGATTGCCAGTTAAAACGTGTATCGACTTTCAGGAATGCGTTATTTAAAGGGAACTGAGTTTTAATCAGGGGCAAAATAAAAGTTTCACCGCCTGAAGATTTTCGTCCAATGGTGTAACGTAATACAGGTAAACCGTCTGGCAAATCATTGGTAAATTCAACACCATTTGGATTACTTAATGTTTTAAGTATTTGTAGGCGCACTAGATACTGCCCTGTTATATCGGTTGGCAAGGGTGGGCTTTGTAGTATCACTCGCCCACCTGCGCCAAGATAACGACGAATCGAATTCATCCGTATAAAGATGGCTCTACCCGTCGTACTTGAAGGCGTAGCATATTCCCAGAAAGCATCCAATAGACCCGTGCCGGTAAATTTGAGTTCCGCTACAGCAGTAAGAGGGGTATTGGGTTTAATAAATTTTACGGTTGAATTATCATTAAAGCGTAAAGTTTCACGTGTAATACTCAAGATTTTTTCTGGGTTGACTACTGTGAAATTCAAATTTATTTGTACCGAGCCTGTAGCAGAAACTCCGTCAGTAAAAGTGCGATTATAATAAATGGTTGTCAGTCTATTGGCTCCAGCAAAAGCTAATACATCGGCAGGAATTCTAATTATTTCTGGTGGAGAAATGCAATCAAAAATTGTATCGGCTATTTCAGTGCAATTAGATGATGGAATATTGAACGTAATAATCGTATTAATCGTTGAACCTATAGATGCGCCCGTATTGCCAGGTAAAGCTCTAAACGTGCCTACAGTAGAAGTATGAACTCCAGGATTCCCTGACGCACCAACATTCCAAAAAACATTAATTGGTGGATTTAAACTAACGGAGTGAGAAACTAATCCCGGTGATGTGGAAACACTGAGAGTAGCTCCATATACAGAAAAACTATTCACTATTAAAAAAATGCTAATTAAAATTCGTTTCATCATAATCTCCTTCTATCTCAAGCTTACTGGCAGTGACATCGCTAGATTCACAAATACCTGATAGGCAACCAGATCGTTAGCGGTTATTATTTTGTTCTGTGCATCCTGGTAGGTACCACTAATACTGACATCAAATCCAGGGTGATTATTTTTAGGTTGTATCCAGTTCCAGTTAAATTGAAAACTTATCGTCGAAGTTTCAGTATCCTGCGGACTTATAAGTGAGTCGCTAGTAGAGTTCGATTGGTTTAAATTAATTTGACCGCCCAGTTTATCGGTTAAATAAAGCTGAGCCATAACGCTGATTATATCTGTTTCAAAATTACTGTTGTCTGAGGCAAATTCAGTATCGTTTGATATTATCGAAGGTGCAATGGTGAAGTATTGACTAACCTGATAACTGGCATGAATATCCGTCCCTGTGGTGGTAGAGCTTCTAGTCGTATTAACTTTATCTTTTTGGTCACTTTCTGAATAAGCCAATCCCCAACTCAATGCTGTTTTATTGAAATCAGCACCTAATCGATAGGTATCGTTTTCAATATCAAGTCCTTCTGTAATGAATATAGTATTTATCGATGCGGCTTTTATTTGTTCCTGGGTGGTATTACTCCACTGAAAACTAAACGATGGCAGCCCCGTCACATCAAAGAAACTACCCGGTTGTGGCAATTGAGTTAGGCTGTAATTTAAAAGCAACTGGTTATGTTTTGTTTCGATCTCGGGTCGCGTCTCATCGTTATCGACATTATCGGTTTCTTTTGCAGCAGATAACTGTGCGCTTATACCAGACCAATCCGCATTAAAAAACAGGCGCTGAAGTGTTTTATCATTAGGAAGATTAGGGTTTGCAATTGAATTAAACAGCGAATCAACTTCACTGAATTCCAGGCCAGTATTCCAGAAAAACGTGGTATCCGCACTAATTGATTGTGGTGTATAAGTCGCAAGAAAAGCGATTGCATCACCTTTAGCATCGATAAGATCAATATCCGCTGTATCTGCAGTGACTATGTCCGTTTTTGACGAAGCCATTTCTGCACGAAATCTTAACTGCTGATCTAACATTGTTGAATCTGCAACGATTGACCAGGTTTCACCTTTTTGGTCTGCCTGTGACGCCCCTACTGATGCACCGACTGTATTGCTTTCACCCGATAAGTAGGTTGCCGAAAGATAGAGCAATTCCGGGTTGCTGCTTATTGGCTGATTTTCCATGACAATACCGTAAACAGTATTGTCCGGATCACTTATACCCAGGCCATGCTCAAAACCGTTTATTTGTTCTGTTCGTAAAACAAACCCTGTTACCGCACTATTTATAGAACTGAATCCCTTGCTTGCAGAAACACCTCTACGCTGGAACCCCTCCATTGCCAGGCTGGTTTGCGAAATACTGTGATGACCTAGTTTTAGTTGTGTCGATTGATACTGCCCCGTAATCAGATACTCACCCATATCCAGTTCCTGATTATTAGGGGTTAGTTCTCGCTGGCTGTTGTATATCAAATCCATATTGCCGGTCACTTCCCATTCATCTCCTGCAACTTTTCCATACAATGCTGCCCCACCTTGACCAGTAAGACTATCGGGTTCAGGTTCACCTAAATTTTTATCTGCCGCACGACCCGTTGCCACCAGACTAATGTCAGCTGAAAAGTCTGATTCATGAATACCCGATTGAGTTCGTACTTCGAACGTCCAAAAACCTTTTTCAAAAATGCTGCCATCTTCGGCATATTCGACCAAACGCAGTTCATGCTTACCCCAACCCATAGGTTGCACAGGAGTAAACACGGCAAAACCACCTTCACGAGTCACCATTGCAGTGACATCAATATTATCGAGTTCAAGTGCCAGAGTTTGTAACGTTTCAATAGAAACATCTTCTGGGATACTAATACGTAACGTTTCCATGGGTTGCTTAACCCTTGGTAGATCAAGTTCAGGAGTCCAGCCGGAAGCAATAGCAATTTTCGAGAACAATAACTGCCCTACTATGACAGTTACAGATACAATTTTTATCATTTACCAATAGCCACATACATTATTATTTTAGATACTTTCTATGTCGACGAACTATACATTATATTGCTATCAACTAAAAACATTTGTCCTTCAGCAGGCCTATTAATAAGTATTCACAGTCTATGTCGTAATATTATGAGATTTGGTTCAACATTTAAGACGCTAGAAGATGAGCAGTTACTACCATTCATATAAATCAGACTATCAACTGGGCAGAAACCACTTAAAAGGCAAGGCAGGCGATCATGCGAATGTTGTTTTAGCGGCCGCTGCATACAACATGGCTAAGCTACTGGCTTGGTTTTATTGGCCTCAATATTCTAAAGACCTGTTTCGTTTAATAGACTGAAAAAGGATCCGCTATCAGAAAATAAATACTGCATGTTTTGCTTAATCTTCAGGGGCGACTAACTACCCCCCTAAAGTGGTTGTTTTTCCTGTTTTTTTTACTAAGATAAATTAAGTATTTTAGTTTTGATGTCTAGAATCACATTAATACCGAATTAGTATCGACTTCCCTCTGGGAACTGATGCCATAAAAAAGCTATAGTAATAACGATAAAAGAGAGCGTAAAAGCAGGATGCTTAATCGCTTTCACTAATAAAAATAAATAAAAGGGGCACAACCATGAAAAACGGAGCTTTAAAAAGTGACTGGTTTACCGGTCTGGTTATTACTTTAATTTTCCTGATTTTTGCCAGTTCAGATTTTATAGCGAGCATGGAACGTGATGCCTACGACTTCGGCGTTAAATCCTCTTCACGTATTGCCAGTGATAAAATCGCCATCATCGCCATCGATGATGAGAGTATCGCCAATATCGGCCGCTGGCCCTGGCCTCGTGATGTGCATGCACAGATGCACGATATCCTGACTGAAGGCGGTGCTAAAACTGTTGGTCAAACCGTTTTTTTCTCTGAGCCACAAATCGATCCCGGCCTGCAATTCATCCGTGAGCTGAAACGAGCATTCGAAGAAAGTAGCATTGCAGCTGTCCCTCTATTCGTTGACGAGCTGGCATTATTAATTGAAAACAGTCGCGATATCGTCAAAGGAAAAGGTAAAGGCAATGCAAACGGTAATCGAGCAATTGATAAAATTGCCAATGCGCTGGAAAACTCACCGTTGCGCTATCAGGTCACTGAAGAACTTAATGCTTACCTGGAGTACATCAACTCTGCTGAGGTTATTCTCGATACAGACAACATATTAGCGCAGAGCATGCAGAGTGCAGGCAACATTGTATTCAGCATGCCTTATATTCCAGGCCAACCTTATGGCCAACCTGATCAGCCACTACCCGAATTCATTACTCAATATAAATTAACAGAAGATAATATTATTGACTCAGCACTAACCAATCCTGAAGGCTTCGCGCCGCTATCAATGATTGATGCTTATCAACCGATTGCGGTTTTAGGCGAACAGGCAAATGCAATAGGTGCTTTGGTCGCGCTACCCGATGTTGACGGCGGTATTCGAACCGAACCTCTTATCATTGATTATTATGGTGAGTATTATCCTTCTATGGCACTGCTGCTTGCCGCTAAAAGTTTAAACCTAAACATTGAAGATATCAAAATCACCGTAGGTTCTGACGTTCAGCTCGGACGCTTGAATATAAAAACCGATGGTTACTCATTAATGAATACCTTCTTCTATAACGACAATGAATACGGCGAAGCCTTTCCTGTCGATTCGTTCTTTGATGTTCTGCAAGGCAAAATTCCTGCGGATAAATACAAAGATAAAATTGTTCTTATTGGCGCCACAGCATTAGGTGTGGGTGATACATTTGTCACACCGATTAATCCAACTATGTCTCCCGTTGCAACATTGGCACATTCTGTTTCCAGCATTCTGAACGAAGATTTTTTCGTTGAACCTGAATGGGGTTTTTATGCACGCATGGGTGCGCTACTCATCGTTGCACTGTATTTAATGTTATTGCTGCCTAAACTTAGTGCTGTCGTTGGCTTTCTCATTACAGGTATCTTGCTGGCCACCCTGTTCCTGACACATTACATTATGATGACAACACAAGGCATGTGGATTCAACTAATGATGCCTGGATTATTGCTCGCAGCCGGGCACATCCTGCTGACAACAAAACGATTCTTTATGTCTGAGAAAGGCAAGGCGCGCCTTGATATCGAATCAGCTGAAAGCAATCGTATGCTGGGCCTCTCACTACAGGGACAGGGGCAACTGGACATGGCGTTTGAAAAATTCCGTAAATTGCCTGCTGACAAATCTGTACTCGAACTGCTTTACAACCTGGCACTGGATTTTGAACGTAAACGCCAGTTTAATAAAGCCAAGTCAGTGTACGACTTCATGTCAGATCACGATCCTAAATTCCGTGATATTAAAAGTCGCTCTAACCGCGCTCAGTCGCTTGAAGAAACCGTTATCCTTGGCGGTGCTGGTGGCTCCTCTCCAGGCGGCACTTTAATATTAGATGGCGGCGGCATTGAGAAACCAATGCTGGGTCGTTACGAAATCGAGCGCGAACTAGGAAAAGGCGCGATGGGTGCCGTTTACCTGGGTAAAGACCCTAAAATTTCACGTACTGTGGCAATCAAAACCATGGCATTGTCACAAGAGTTTGAAGATGACGAACTGGTCGAAGTTAAAGAACGTTTCTTCCGTGAAGCAGAAACGGCTGGTCGCTTAAACCACCCTAACATCGTGACCATATTTGATGCTGGCGAAGAACACGACCTCGCTTTTATCGCTATGGAATTTTTGAAAGGCAGCGATTTAAGCAAATATATCAAAAAAGATACCCTGCTTCCGCTAACAAAAGTTTTATCGATCATCCAACGCTCAGCAAATGGCATCGACTATGCCCATCAAAATAATGTTGTGCATCGTGATATCAAACCTGCCAACATCATGTGGGATCCAGACAGTGACGAATGTAAAATCACTGACTTTGGTATCGCTCGCATCACCGACTCCAGTAAAACCAAAACCGGTATGGTACTAGGTACGCCGTCTTATATGTCACCTGAGCAACTCGCCGGTAAAAAAGTGGAAGGCCAATCAGATATTTTTTCACTTGGCGTTATGTTATTCCAGATGGTAACCGGAAAACTCCCCTTTACCGGTGATTCTATGGCCACACTGATGTATAAAATTGCCAATGAACCACACCCTAATGCAGACACCATTAATCCAGACCTTCCCCGTTGCGTGACAATCATCATCAATCGCGCCATGGAAAAAGATGTTAAAAAACGCTACAAGCGCGGTAAAGAAATGGTTGAAGACATAAACAAATGCCTGAAAATCATGGAAGCTGAAGGCAAATCATAATGAGTCTGAAAGGTAAAATCCAACTACATGGGCAGACCGACATTGGATCTGTTCGTGATCATAACGAAGATGCTATCGGTTGCGATGAAAACATTGCGTTGGCGGTTCTAGCTGATGGAATGGGCGGTCATCGCGGCGGAGAAATGGCAAGCGCCATCACTGTCAGTACCGTGCTCGAATACATACTCAATAAAGCAAAAGGTATCAAAACCGGTGAAACAGACGAAAAAACCGGCTACAGTTCTGAAAGCCTGGTTATTCACGAAGCGGTGACCTTAGCCAACAAAAATGTACATGATTCATCAGAAGCCAATGCACAGTATCGCGGTATGGGCACGACCGTTGTGGTTGCCATGTTCTACGATAATCGCTTCACCGTTGCCCACGTTGGCGACTCACGCCTCTATCGTTATCGTGATGGCGAACTCGAACAGATTACCCGTGACCACAGTTTGATGCAGGAACTCATCGACCGCGGTTTCTACACGCCGGAACAAGCTAGAAATTCACTGAATAAAAATTTAGTCACGCGCGCTATCGGTATTGATGCCAATGTTCAGATAGATATACAGGAAGATGTCGCCATGGTTGATGACATTTACCTACTATGCTCTGACGGCGTCACCGACATGATAGAAGACAAGCTCATCAAATCAGCGATCATGACGAATAGCGATGATTTAGAACAAGCTGCATCTGAAATTATAAAACTCGCCAATAAACACGGTGGTAAAGATAACATCTCCGCTCTGTTGGTCAAACCAGTGAAATCATTTCCTGCCAAAAACGGCTTATTTTCTCGCTTTTTTGACTTATTCTCTTAATATAGATACATAACCATAATAAAAATGCATATAAAAGTGTATTGTAAGGAACCACAATGGCTAAATTAGTACTAAGCTTCAACGGCGACGTCGTAAAAGAATACGAACTCGATAAAGAAATTCTAACTATCGGACGCAAACCTGATAACGATATCCACATCGATAACCTTGCTGTAAGCGGCAATCACGCCAAAATATTGACCATCCTCAATGATTCATTTGTTGAAGACTTAGGCAGTACAAACGGTACATATATAGCGGGCAACCAGATAAACAAACATGCACTGCAAAATGGCGAGAGCATCGTCATTGGTAAACACGAACTGAAATATGTCAACGCCGATGCAGAATCTGAAGAAAGTGATTTTGAAAAAACCATGATTATCCGTCCGGATGCTGAAGGCATGCCGGAAACAGAAGAAGCTGATAAAGACATAGAAAAATCGATTGGTAAAATCGCCGCTGACCTTGCCTCAGCCGGCACTTCTACAAGTGGTCCAGGCCTTGCGAAACTACAATTAACCTCTGGTACCAATGCGGGTAAAGAATTACAACTAACCAAAATCCTGACCACACTAGGCAGACCTGGCGTACAGGTAGCTGCGATTACACGTCGCCCTACTGGTTACTTTCTTATCGTGGTAGACGCGGGTAAAGATAAGAAGATGCCGCTGGTGAATGGTTCTGAGATTGGTAAGCAACACCCACTTACGAATGATGATGTTATTGAAGTTGCGGGTGTTCAGATGAAATTTAATTTGGTTTAAATTTTTATCGTTTTTACTATTCTAGAATCCCGTGCAAATGCGTGGGATTTTTTTTGCATTGAACTAATGGCTAATACCAATATTATGACAAAGAATAATAAATTAAATCATGCAACAAAAATTTAATTTATCGAATAAACCCACAAAATCATCAGTGCTTGCATTGTTGAACGCTGGGGAACTAAACAAAGCATATCAACAGGCAACGGCTTTATTGGATGCTCCACCCTCTCCCCTGGATGCAGAAATTCAGTATGTGTATGGTTTGACACGATTGATGTCCGGTGAATATAAAGAAGCAATCACCTGGCTTGAAAAAGCCGTTTCACAAAGACCGAACGATGCAATTTTCACATCGAATCTTGGTGTCGCATACCTGCGAAATAAAGAAGCTGAAAACGCCGTAAAATATCTAAGAAAAGCAGTCAATTTAAAACCTGAGTACGAACAGGCTAAATATAATCTAGGCAGTGCTTACATTGAAGACAAACAAGCTAAGTTAGCAATAGAACAATTTCGTACGCTTTCGAAGAGCCATCCAGATAATGCTGATTACTTATGTGCGCTTGCAGATGCAATACGTGAAACCGGGCAGTGGGAAAAATCGATCAAGCTTTATAAACAGGTATTAAATATAGATGTAAATATGGTGCGCGCTCATACCAATATGGGGCCACTAATGATGCATCTAAATCAATTAGAACAGGCTGTTGAGCATTGTAAAAAAGCAATCAAAATAAAACCAGAGGAATTAACCGCACATAAAAATTTGGCTGATTGTTATGTGCAGATGGGAAAACTTGATGATGCAATGGAGTGTTACGCCAATGCGCATGATATAGATTCAGAGTCGGCCGATTTATGTGTAGCAATCGCAAATGTCTGGTTAGAAATTACCGACCAAAATGAAGCCTCAATCTGGTATAAAAAAGCACTCAGTATTGATGAAGATAATATTTCAGCACAATGCGGTCTTGCAAATATTGTTCGTGACAGCGGACAATTATCTCAAGCATTTGAATTATTACAGCCACTACTGGTAAAAAATCCAGAAAATATTGAAGTACTGATATCGATAGCGGACACTTTATGGGAAGACGGTGACGCTGAGACAGCACTAGTGCATTTGCGCACCATTCAAAAAATACAGCCTCAACGAATTTCGATACACGCAAGAATAGGACATATACTTTCTTCAGCAGGTGATGTTGATAAGGCATTGGAAGAATATCATATAGCGTTAGTTCAAAGCCCTAAGTGCATACCTGCATTAACTGGCCTTGCGACAACCCAAAAAGGTAAGCTTGATATATCAATAGTTAAAACCATGGAGAAACTACTTGAGAACAAAAAACTGCATGCTGGTGCTATTGCTTCACTGCATAGCGGATTGGCTTTTTACTACGACAATAAAAAAGAATACACAATAGCAGCCGTTCATATGAAAAAGGCCAATACATTACAGTGGCGGCATAAATCTAAACGTGGCTGGCAATATGAAATGGAAAAGCACAAGAAGCACATAACCCGATTAGTCGATACCTATACACCAGAGTATTTTGAAAAAGTCCGACCACTGGGCCACCTAGATGAAACCCCCGTTTTTATTATTGGCATGCCTCGTTCTGGTACAACACTTACCGAGCAAATTCTTGCGCGACACCCGGAAGTATTAGCGATTGGCGAACGAAATTATGCAGGGCAGTCTTTTAATCAATTTATTAATAAAGGCGCTGAACAAAAAGAAGAAAATTTTAGCCATTTACAATCAATTACAAAAGATGAAATAGCCCGCATTACAAAACATTATCTGGATAAATTTCAAACTTTAAAAAACAATGCGGGAAAACTCAAAACTTTACGCGTTGTCGACAAAATGCCAGATAATTATAGTCTCGTGGGGTGGATATTAACATTGTTCCCCAATGCAAAAATCATCCATGTCAAACGAGATGCGCGAGACGTTGCCTTGTCCTGCTGGATAACACAATTCGGCGCAATAAAATGGGCATGCAAAGAAGATCATCTATACCAGCGAATAAAACAATATCAACGAATTATGCGGCACTGGGAAACCGTCATACCCGATCGGTTTATCACCATGAATTATGAGGATTTAGTGGCTAATCAGGAAGAACAGTCAAAACGTTTAATTAAGTACATTGGTTTAGACTGGAATAAAGATTGTTTACGATACTTTGAATCAAATCGTATTGTGCGCACCGCAAGTATTACACAAGTTAGACAACCCATTTATAAAAAATCTGTTAACCGGTGGAAACCATATAAAGACCTTATTAGTAAATTATTTGATCATGTAGAAACTTAGAGTGACACTGGATGCATTTATTTAAAGCAAAAAACAAAGAACTACAACTCAAAAACCGCAATCGACTCAACATGCCCCGTATGCGGAAACATATTCATAATTCCCGCCTTCGTTAATTTATAGCCCAACTGTTTAACTAAGACTTCAGCATCACGTGCCAAGGTTGCTGGATGACATGAAACATAAACGATTGTTTTTACTTTCATCTTTTTCAATGCCGGCAATATCTCTGCCGCACCCGAACGTGGAGGGTCAAGCAGAATTTTGTCGAACTTCTGTTTGATCCAGGGTGAAGTTAATACCTCGTCGCTGTAAAGATCGGCATAAACAAATTCAGCATTATTGATATTATTTAATTCAGCGTTATTCCGTGCTTTTTTCACCATGACCAACGAACCTTCAACGGCCGTTACCTGCTTGCATCTTCGCGCCATCGCTAGCGAAAAATTACCCAGCCCGCTAAATAAATCTAATACTGTATCGTTTTCATCTAACGCTAGAAACTCAATGGCGTTAGTAACCATACGTTTATTAATATCAGGATTAACCTGAGTGAAATCGGAAGGTTGAAATTCGATTCTTACATCTTGATCAGGTAATTCATAAAACAATGGATCAATTTTTTCAGGATACAGCAACTCCAATGCATCCGGTTTTCCTGCCTGCAGATAACAGACCAGCGAGTGCGACTGACAAAATTCAGCAAGGATAGCTCTATCGGATTCAGATAGTATTTCCAGATGACGAAATACCAAAACAGTTTGGTTATCACCTACCGCAACTTCTATCTGAGGAATCGTACGTTTTTCTTCAAGCTGATTAATACATTCGGCAAGCTCATTGAGTATCTCACCGACTGATGGGTGTAATACTTCACAGCGTTCTGTTTCTGTTATGAACGATGAGTTACGCTCTCTAAAACCAACCAGAACCTTCTCTTTTTTGTGTACATATCGCACACCCAGGCGTGCTTTATGGCGATAGCCATACTCAGGCCCTAGCAGCGGTTCTAATACTTCTTCAGGCATTACACCCAAATGTTTTAGCTGATCGAGCAACATCGCTTGCTTAAGTTCGACCTGAGCTTCAGAAGACATATGCTGCAGACTACAGCCACCACACATTTCAAACGCTTTGCACTTTGGTTCTACACGCAAATCAGATGATTGCAGAACTTCTACTGTTCGGCCTTCTGCAATATCTTTTTTTAGCTTGGTGTACTGAAATAGAACGCGTTCACCGGTTAAAGCCTGATCGATAAATACAGTACGATCATCAACATGTGCAATGCCCCTACCCTCGTTGGATAAAGCCGTAATCTCGACTTCGACAGGATCTTCAGGCAACCGTTTTTTACGTCGCCGGCCTCTTTTAGTAGACATAATTTAATTCTTCGAAAGTGTACAAAATTCTGGCTCCCATGTTCTGTGTGGAACCTGAATTCCATATTAAATTTAACTGCCCGGAAAAATACCGGTAGACAGATAACGATCACCACGATCGCAAACAATAGATACGATGACAGCATTTTCAACTTGTCGACTCAACTGCAATGCAGCAGCAACTGCACCACCCGATGACACACCACAGAATAAACCTTCTTTTGCAGCTAACGCTCGTGTGGTTTCTTCTGCTTCGTGCTGACCTATATCCAGCGTTTGATCGACACTGGCATCATCAAAAATTCCGGGCATATATGCTTTTGGCCAGCGACGAATACCCGGTATGCGCGAGCCTTCTTCTGGTTGCACACCCACTATCTGCACATCCGAATTTTGTTCCTTTAAATAGCGCGAGACACCCATAATAGTTCCAGTCGTACCCATCGCACTAACAAAGTGTGTGATATTTCCTGCTGTTTGTTGCCAGATTTCTGGTCCCGTACTCAAATAATGTGCTTCAGGATTATCGGGGTTATTAAACTGATCCAGCACTGTCCCTTTGCCTTCTTCCTGCATTTGTAAAGCCAGGTCACGTGCACCTTCCATGCTTTGTTCCTGGCTCACTGAAATCAGCTCTGCACCGTATGCACGCATGGCTGCGCGACGTTCCTCACTCATATTGTCAGGCATGACTAGTACCATACGGTAACCCATTACTGCCGCTGCCATGGCTAATGCTATACCCGTATTACCACTGGTCGCTTCTATCAAAGTGTCCCCTGGTTTGATGTCGCCCCGCTTTTCAGCCTGAACAATCATATTTAATGCCGGACGATCTTTCACTGAACCAGCAGGATTATTACCTTCCAGTTTGAGCAAAATCGTATTACTGCTTTTCGTTACCATTCGTTGAAGACGAACTAATGGCGTATTTCCAATGGTATCTGCTAATGTCTGGTATTTCATAATATCGTGGGATTTATCTGTATTTAGTAGGTGCCATGCTAGACTTGCTCATAATTTTATGGATTTTTAGGGCACCTCCATTCTACTTGATTGTGCACAATAAACTATCATCAAATGAATATATTTAATTTAACTTAACTTAATACACAAGGATAACTCAACAAACGTGAATTCTTTCGGGCTAAGTAAACAAATTCTGATTATTTCTATCTTTCCTGCGTTATTAATCGGTATATTCCTGTCTGTTTACTTTACCTACGATCAGTTTTCTTTTATTTCCGATACACAAAAAAAATACGGAAACTTCATTATCAAGCAAATTCGCCCAGTTACCGAACTGGCTTTACTCAATAATGAATTTGAAAAATTAAAACCGATACTGCAGGATATTGCTTCGAACGACAATGTTAACTACATAAGAATTAGTGATACGAATGATCAGGATATCATCATCATTAATAGCAACAAGAATGATCACGATCAAAAATTTTTCCAACTCTATAAATTATTTGAAAAAGAACGCTATTCCACATTTAAAACACCGGTATATCACTCTTATCAATTGCCCGACAAAACATATTTCACGGAAGTTATTGCTAACATTGAAGTCAAATTAGACACTGAACAAGCTACGGCTGAAAAAATTGATCGCATTTTAAAAGGTGGTTCAATCACAATTTTAGTCCTGTTTGTATTCTCACTGTTTATTTTCAAAGTTAGTAGAAAAATTATTTCTCCCATCAAAACATTAACCAGCAGTGTAAGAAATATCACTGCAGGCGATCTTGACTCACACATTGATCAAAAATCGACAGGTGAAATCGGCGTTCTCGAATCTTGCATTAACCAAATGAGGAATGAATTAAAAGATTCTCGAACTGATCTAGAAATCCAGCTCAACGTTTACACTGAAGAACTGCAACAAACACTTGAAGAGCTGGAAATTAGAAATGCTGAACTTGATATAACGCGATCAAAAGCGATCTATGCCAATAACGCCAAATCAGAATTTTTAGCAAATATGAGCCATGAGATTAGAACACCGTTAAGTGGCATTATCGGGTTTACTGAACTCCTTCAGGGTACGCTATTATCAGGACAGCAAAAAGATTATGCCAACACCATTCAGAAGTCATCCAAGAGTTTACTCGAAATAATTAATGACATTCTTGATTTGTCTAAAATCGAATCTGGAAAAACTGAAATTACCAGCAGTGAATTTAATCTTGTCGACATCATCGAAGATATAGTTAACCTGCTGACACCTGCCGCACTGGAAAAAGACATCGAACTGTTTTATCGAATTGAAGAACATGTACCCATTGTCATTTATTCTGACCCATTTCGAATCCATCAAATACTGACCAATTTAATCGGTAACGCAATTAAGTTTACAGATGATGGCTACGTCTACCTACAGATCACAGCCGGTGAAATCGACCAGATTGAATCCAGTATTAAATTTAGCATTTCTGATACTGGCATCGGCATGAATAGCGGCGATAAGAAAAAATTATTTAAAGCTTTTACACAAGCGGACACTAGCATCACACGACGTTTCGGCGGCACTGGCCTTGGGCTGGTTATCTCTCGCAAACTAACTTTATTAATGGATGGCGAAATCGGCTTTGACAGTACTAAAGGTGAAGGTTCTACCTTTTGGTTTAGTGTACCCGTCACACCCGTTACAATAAAATCAACGAAGTCTGAATTAGCAGGCAAAAAAATCGCATTTATCAGCAATCACTTCATTGCTAAACAAACATTTAAAACACTATTTACTAATGCACAATGTACGGTCAACGACTATGCGATTGATGCTTTAACCCGTTTAAATGAAGTTGAGACAGAAAATGATATTATTGTCGTATTCCTGAGTCGTAAGGAAATTAATAAAAACTCACTTTCATATTTCGATGACCTTGCTTTTTCAAAACCTTCATTACTTATTGCCAGCACACGATCGCATAAAAAATTAAGAAATATTCAAAAACACATTTTTGATGCTGCCGTATTCACTTCTGAAAAAGTTGAACGTATAAAACAAAAGTTAATCAACTCCATAAATAGAAAAGCACCCGAGAGTGATGCCAAGCTATCTATCGACAACACCAACACCGACACCGTTATTGACTGGTCGACTATCAATGTTATGGTGGTTGATGATAATGAAGTCAATCTGAGACTTGCAGAAATCATATTGCATAAACACAAAACACGGATAACCACTGCTCGTTCAGGTGCGCAGGCACTGGATTACGCAAGCATGAATTCCTTTGATATCGTATTCATGGACTTACATATGCCAGGTCTAGACGGCTATGAAACAACGCAAAAAATTCGTGAAGTAACACCAGGAAAACAACCTGTCATTATCGCGCTTACCGCAAATGCTTTACCACAAGAAAAAGAAAAAGTTATTAAAGCTGGAATGAATGGTATTTTGATTAAACCGATTAGTGATGCCATGCTTCAAAAAGTCATTAATCAGTGGGTATTGAAAGAATCGATATCAACATCCGAGTTCAAAGAAATTAAAATTGACACCCCTGCTTCTATCGACCTTAATAACAATGCTAATAAAACCATTTTTTCTATCGATCTAGCAAAAGAATTTACCGGTGATAACGAAGAACTCGCCTACGAATTATTTTCTATGCTACGCGCGGAACTTGATGATTACAGTCAGGCGATTTCTATAGCCGTTCGCGAGAATAGTATTGATCAATTACGTGACGCAGTACACAAATTACACGGTGCCAGTCGATGCTGCGGCACAACAGAATTAAAAAACACCAGTAATCATATTGAAAATTTAATTAATCAAAAAATAGTATTTGATATCGATAAGGAAACCACACAACTACTAACAGCTATTCAAAACGTTACTGATTTTCAGATAGATTCATAAAACGATGTAATGACTGGTTTCGAACGTTGGCAATAAGCCAAAAACTTATTCACCACAGAGGCACAGAGGCCGCGGAGAAAACAATCATTGTAGGTGTGTACAAACTCCGTCTTTCCGACATGACAGGCAGGGACAATTATGTAGATGCGAATAAATTCGCACCTACATGTGGCTCATATTTACTAACAGTAATCTTTTCTCTGTGAACTCTGTGTCTCTGCGGTCAAATGCTTTTAAGTTTTTGAATCCCTACCAATAGCCGAAAACAACCTTTCAACTCCTCGCTTCACGCATTAATTTTTTATACTCACGAACAGCTTTTTCTAATCCCATAAAAACACTATCCGCAACAAGCGCGTGTCCTATATTCAATTCTCTTACATTTTCCAGACTGGCTATATCATGGATGTTTTGTCGATTTAACCCATGACCTGCATTCACTTGCAAACCTGCACTTTCCGCATGTTCACAAGCTATTACAATTTCATTCAATAACTGTTGTTGGACAGAATAGTTTTCGGCATTAGCATAATGACCGGTATGGATTTCAATAACGGGCGCACCCGTTCTTATAGCCGCATCAATCTGTTTAAGATTAGCGTCAATGAATAGTGAAACTCTGATATTGGCATCCGCTAATTTTTCACAGGCAGACTTTATGTTATCTTCAAAACGAATAACATCAAGCCCTCCTTCTGTGGTTAATTCTTCACGTTTCTCCGGTACCAGACAACAATCCTCAGGTTTAACATCGCTGGCGATTCTTACCATCTCATCCGTTACTGCCATTTCCAGATTCATCCGCGTTAACATACGCTCTTTTAGCAGGTAAACATCTCTGTCCTGTATATGCCGTCGATCTTCACGTAAATGCAGGGTAATGCTATCAGCACCCGCCTGTTCGACTTGCAGGGCAGCGTATACAGGATCGGGGTATCGCGTTCCCCTCGCCTGCCTTAAGGTTGCGACATGATCGATATTGACACCTAAAAGTAATTCTCTTGCTTTCACTTAACTTAAGCTCCATAGTCAGTTTGTATCATTCACCCTCATTCTGATGCAAATGCATGAATAAGCGTAATATTCGATTTTACATAAAAATCGCCACATCTGCCGTATTCATGGCGATTCAACGGATTATTTGCTACTTTCATAAGTATTCTTAACAAAAATAATAATCAGAGTCTCACTTGGATATTCAACGTATTATTCGTTATGCACTCAGTCTGGCGCTAACCAGCGTCTTCCTGTTTCATGTCGGCGGAATTATTCACGTCCCTATTCTGACCAGTCTTGAAAATCAGGCATACGACGCTCGCCTAAAAATAACACTACCCGAACAGGTCGACAAACAGGTCGTGATTATTGATATTGATGAAAAAAGTCTGGATGAAATTGGTCAGTGGCCCTGGAATCGTAATATTCTTGCCACCATCAATGACAGACTGTTTGATTTGTATCAGATTAAAGCCATCGGTTACGATATTGTATTTGCCGAACCTGATATTGATGAAGGGGCAAAATTACTTGATAAAATGGCTAACGGTTTGCTACAAAACGATCCTAAATTCATGCAGGAATATAATCGCGTTATGCCTTCTCTGCAACACGACCAACGCTTTGCTGAATCATTAAAAGATAGAAAAACAGTAATGGGTTTTGTGATGGACACCGAAAGCATTAAGGGTGGTCTACCAAAATCAATCGCAAAACTGGACAAGAATACACTTAAAAATCTCGCCGTGAATAAACCGACCGGTTACACCGCAAATTTAAAAATGCTGCAAGAAAGTGCCTACAGCGGTGGTTTTTTCGATAACCCATTACTCGATGATGATGGTGTATTTCGCCGTGTTCCACTATTACAAACATATGGCGATGACCTTCATGAATCACTGTCATTGGCACTAGCGCGTGTCGCAATCGGTTCACCCGCCATTGAAATGGTGGTTGCAGCCAATGGAGAGTCGAATGATCTGTTTCTTGAGTGGGTGAAAATTGGCAAACTAGCCATCCCGGTCGATCAAAAAGCAGGTGTTCTGGTTCCTTATATTGGCAGACAAAAGAGTTTTGAATACATTTCTGCAGCGGATGTTTTAAATAAGAAAGTCAATCCAGAATTACTTAAAGATAAAATTGCACTATTTGGCACCTCTGCACCTGGACTACTTGATCTAAGAACCACACCGCTCGAACCGGCCTATCCTGGAGTCGAAGTACACGCCAATATTATTCAAGGAATACTGGATGGACGAATCTTACATGCGCCGGGTTATACTCAGGGTTATGAATTTATCTTGATTGTTCTCATCGGCCTAATCCTTACCTTTACTCTACCGATGCTATCTGCTCTTTTATCGACGCTGGTGATTGTTGCTAGTGTCATCTTATTAATAGGCACAAACTTTTTTGCCTGGACGAATGCACAACTGGTGCTTCCGATTGCCGCCCCCGTTCTACTCGTTATCTTGCTTTTTGCTTTGCAGATGACATATGGCTTCTTTGTGGAGTCACGTGGCAAACGCCAACTTGCGCATCTTTTTGGACAATACGTACCACCTGAGTTAGTCGAAGAAATGAGCATCAAGATGGAAGACATCAATCTCGATGGTGAAATGCGACAGATGTCTGTATTATTTTCTGATGTACGTGGTTTCACGTCCATCTCTGAAAGTTTAGAACCTAAAGAGCTAACTGATTATATCAATGGCTTCTTAACCCCCATCACCAAAGTCATCCACGATAATCGTGGCACCATCGACAAATACATGGGTGACTGTGTGATGGCATTCTGGGGTGCACCACTGGAAGATGACCAACATGCCTTGCATGCTCTAAATGCAGCCGTTGCTATTGTTGAACGCATGAAATTATTACGCAATGAATTTTCTGAAAAACAGTGGCCAGAAATTTACGTTGGTATCGGCGTTAATACGGGTGAAATGAATGTCGGTAACAAAGGTTCTGAATTCCGCGTGGATTACACCATTTTAGGTGATTCGGTAAATCTAGGCTCACGCCTCGAAGGCCTGACAAAAATCTATGGTGTTGACATTATCACCAGCGAATTCACTAAACACGATGTACCTGAATTTGAATACCGCGAACTCGATCATGTTCGTGTAAAAGGCAAAAATAAATCTGTTGCTATCTACGAACCCTTAGGTTTGTTAGAGGACATCAGTAAAGATGAAAGAAAACTGCTCAGACAGTTCCATATCGGCATCAAACAATACCGCTCCCAAAATTGGGATGCTGCCGAACGTGAGATTTTTGGCCTCAGTCAGTTGGATCCTGAGCGCAAGATATACAAGATTTACCTGGATCGTATTATGCACTTCCGTGAAAATCCACCTGAAAAAGATTGGGATGGCAGTTTTACTCACACTTCAAAATGATACATAAGCTATTGATATGCTGAAACATATTATTCAGTGGGAATTAGTAAAATAGCCAACAAATCAGCGTCCAAATAAAACCTTGAACTGGTTCACAAAAATCCATACCAACAATGGGAATTATTTCCATTTTAGACTATAAATGTATTATCAAATTGTTAAACTTTAAACCAGTCTAAAGTCACCTTTATGAAAGATAGAAGATCAGACTATGACATCACGAACGATGTACATCTAAACTGCGCTGACAGCGTGTGCAGCGCAGTGTGTACGATATTTCACAGCGCCTTCAGCCAGTTCAATGAAGCAGTCTTAAAACAGGCATTCGAAGACTGCGAACGCCTGTTCGAGGGCGACTATCCAACTTATTCACCCTGCGATACGCTGTATCACGATAAACAGCACTCCATGGACATGACGCTGGCGCTTGCCCGACTAATCAATGGTCATGAGCGTAGTGTAGCGAAAGACAAACGCCTCGGTGCTGAACGTGCGGTTATCGCCATCATCACCGCGTTATATCACGACTCTGGTTACATCCGACATGAACAAGATCATCACCACTTCAATGGTGCTGAATACACCCCTATTCATGTCACTCGAAGCGCTGATTTTCTAAAACGCTATCTACACAAAATCAACCTAGGTGAACACGCTCAGGTTGCAGCAAATATGGTGCATTACACAGGATACGAAATTGCTGCAAAAAATATTCGTCTACCTGATGACAAGTGGCATTTGGTTGGCCATATGTTAGGTACTGCTGATTTGATTGCACAGATGTCCGACCGTTGTTATCTGGAAAAATGTCGTGACCGCCTGTACCCTGAATTTGTTCTGGGCGGCTTATCCGCCACCACAGATGAACAGGGAAATGAAATCATATTGTATACATCAGGTGAAGACTTACTAAGAAAGACACCGGCATTTTATGAAAATGAAGCCGAGTCGCGCCTGAATAATTTATTTAATAAAGTTTACGAATATGAAATTGCACACTTTGATGGCGAGCGTCACTACGTGAATGGTCTGGGTAAAAATCAGTCTCGATTAAAGCGCGTACTCAAAGCGGATGATTTTAGTTTATTACGCCGTAAACCACCCGAAAATTACGGCACTCAAAATTTTCCTGGGCTGGAAACATTCCTTAATCAACACCCATTGAAAAAAGAAAAGAACGGTTAGGGTTAGTTACTGACAGATTAATCTTACCCTCGTTACCACGCTGGAGCGTGGGAACGAGAAAAAACCTTGAACCGCTGAGACTCAGAGAAAAGCTGACTCTTAATAGGTAGCCGGAATAACGAATTTATATGATTTAGACCTCTGCGTCTCTGCGGTTCAAGCTTCTAAAGTTCGATACAAATAAAATTGCCTTAGATTTTTATTTTTCTAGAAGCTCTACCATAGTTGCTTCATCAATGACCTGCACACCCAACTTTTCAGCTTTCTTTAATTTTGAACCAGCTTTATCCCCTGCTAGTAAATAATTTGTTTTAGCGGATACACTGCCTGTCACTTTTGCGCCAACTGCAATTAATTTATCTTTTGCTTCATCACGAGACATAGTTGGCAATGTACCTGTAATCACGAATGTTTTACCCGCAAACTCGCTATTTCCCAGCTCTGTTAGATCAAGTGGTGCCACCTCTTTTATCTTTATACCCGCCGCTAACAACTGATCAATCACATCAAGATTATGTTTTTGCTCAAAAAAGTTAATGATATGTTGAGCAACGATGGGGCCAATATCCTGCACCTCAATCAATTCTTCAACGCTCGCAGCCTGTACTTTTTCCAGCGTATAAAATGCATTCGCGAGATTTAACGCCGTGGTTTCACCTACCTCTCGAATACCTAACGCATAAATAAAGCGCGCTAATGCCGGCTGTTTACTTTCATTTAGCGCATGGATGAGATTCGATGCGGATTTTTCTCCCATACGCTCTAAGGAAGAAAGAGATTCGATCTCCAAATAATATAAGTCGGCAGGGGTACTGATTAATTTTTCAGTCACTAACTGCTCAACCAGTTTGTCGCCTAAACCATCAACATCCATCGCTTTGCGTGAGGCAAAATGTTTGATAGCCTCCGTACGTTGTGCTTTACAAAATAAACCACCGGTACAGCGTGCAATTGCTTCTCCCTCAACCTGTTCAATTGCTGACTGACAGACTGGACAATGCGTCAACATCTGTATTTTCTTTAATGATTTTTTTCTTGATCCTGGCACGACACGAACAACTTCTGGTATCACATCACCCGCTCGGCGCACAATCACCTGATCACCTACATGGACATCTTTACGCCGGATCTCATCCATATTATGCAAGGTGGCATTACTTACCGTCACACCACCGACAAAAACGGGATCCAACCGTGCAACAGGTGTAATCGCTCCCGTTCTTCCAACTTGAAAATCGATATCTATAATCTTACTAATCTCTTCTTGAGCCGGAAATTTATGGGCAATAGCCCAGCGCGGAGCTCGAGCCACAAACCCCAAACGTTTTTGTAACGCAATGGAATTAACTTTATAAACGATACCGTCAATGTCATATGATAATTGTTCACGACGATTAGAAATATCCTCATAATATGCCATGCATGCTTTGATGCCAGTAACGTGTTTAATATCATCACACACAGGCAAACCAAAACTTTTTAGTTGCTGCAAAATTTCATAGTGGGTATCAGCAAGCTTACCGCCTTCAACCACTCCCGTAGAGTAACAATAGATACTTAGCGGACGCTTAGCGGTGACCGCGGGGTCAAGTTGACGCAAACTTCCTGCCGCTGCATTTCTTGGATTGGCAAATTCTTTTTCATCGTTTTTCCTGGCCCGTTGATTGAGTTTTTCAAAACCAACTTTTGGCATAAACACTTCGCCGCGAACTTCTAGCACATCGGGAAACTCATTGCCTAACAATCGCAAGGGTACGCTTTTCATGGTTCGAATGTTTTGTGTAACATTCTCTCCAGTCGAACCGTCACCGCGTGTCGCTGCATAAATCAACTCACCTTTTTCGTAACGTATACTGATTGCAAGACCATCCAGTTTGGGTTCTGCCGTAAATTCGACTTCACCTTCACTTTTCAATCGATCAAGTAAACGTTGATTAAACGCATTGAGATCATCTTCATTAAAAACATTATCGAGCGATAACATTGGTATCTGATGTTGTATTTGATCAAAAGCAGAAAGCGGTTTAGATCCCACACGTTGTGAAGGCGAATCATTGGTAATTAATTCTGGATGTTTTTCTTCGAGAGCAAGCAGTTGCATATACAGACGATCATATTCTGCATCGGGCACATCTGGATCATCCAGTACGTAATACTGATGGGCAAAATAACGAAGTTTGTTCCGTAGACTTTCGAGTTTTTTTTCAACTTTGGCGGGCATTTTATTCTTATTTTTTACTGCCTAAAAATTACTGAGAAAGTATACGCGTTACCATACTCTGCGTGGGAACGAGATACAAAAAAATTTGCCGCCATCCCCCGATGTTTTTATCGGGAAACCAGCGATATCAGTAACTTAAAAGCTCTGAATTCCCGACAAAAGCATTCGGGAATGACAAACTATTTTTAACCGGACATTAATAACGCTAAGCATAAGAACGATATATACGTTCAATCTCTGCCCTGTATTTTTATTATTATGTTTCTGTAGAAAGCTCAGGCGTTTCGCCATTAATAAAGTCACTGATCAATGTACGATAGTTCTCTGCATCTTGCTCTGTCAGTGTTTCTTGTTTGTGACTACATAACCGTGCATCGAGCAATCCAGCCAGTTGATAACTTCGTTGCAGCATCTCGGTTAAATCATCTAAAGGGTCATTTCCTTTTATCTTCATGAATAGGGTTAGACCCGATGTTTTAAGATCGTGGATAGTATCGGCATCAAAAGATCCCGGCTCCAACATATTTGCGAGACTAAAAACGGTTTGACCTTTTGGTTTATAGTGAAAGATATTCATTTCACCAAAAGTTAATCCCATCGCCTGTGCTGAACTATTTATTTCTGCACCGTTTAAAAATTGTTTACCATTGGGATCGTTTTTAGGAAGGATATACAGCACGATAAAATCAGTCGGCATCTTACTAACAGACGACTCAACAACAGTATCAGTTTCTGTTCCGGTTAAATCGTCAGCGGATAGAGCATCCGCGCCTGAACCAGCACCAGTGACCACCCGAACTTCACCGACACCCTCATCAACATCATCCAGATTAGTAGCAGAGAATTCCGGCAAGTCATCATCCAGATCATCGACGATTGAACGTTTACGATTACGTCGACTGCGACCTAACACGTAAATTACTAGAACAAATACGGCGCCTGCTGCAAGTAATATCCAGCGCAGCGATTCCATAACTATGCCCCTACTCCGGCCATCGTTGCAGCCTCCGCCACATCGACGGACACCAGTCGAGATACGCCCGATTCGCGCATGGTGACACCACTTAGATGCTCTGAAATTTCCATCGTCGTCTTATTATGCGTGATGAAAATAAACTGCACACGTGAAGACATTTCTTTAACTAGTTGACAAAAACGCCCTACATTCGCTTCATCCAATGGCGCATCAACCTCATCCAGCATACAGAAAGGTGCAGGATTCAACTCGAAGATAGCAAAGACCAATGCCACTGCCGTTAATGCTTTTTCACCACCTGACATCAGATGAATATTGGATATGCGTTTGCCCGGAGGTCTGGCCATAATCGTCACACCGGTACTAAGTAAATCATCACCTGTCATTTCAAGGAATGCGGTACCGCCTCCAAACAAACGTGGGAACATATCCTTAATACGTGAATTCACATGATCAAAAGTATCTTTGAAACGGGTTTTCGTTTCTTTATCAATTTTGGCAATCGCCTGTTCAAGAATTTCCAGCGCAGCCCTTACATCTTTATCCTGTTCGTCTAGATATTCTTTACGTTGTAACTGCTCTTTGTATTCTTCGATAGCGGCAAGATTGATCGGGCCCAGACGTGAAATTTTAGATGCCACTTCAGCCAGTTTAGCTTCCCACTGTTTACTGCTTGCTTGTCCGTTCTCTTCTTCACATTTACTCAGAGTCTCGAGCGTTGCTTCCAGTTCAAAACCGGTTTCTTCCAGTTGCTCTAGCGTCGTCTTACTGCGCACGCGAATTTCCTGGCTATCCAGACGTAATTTTTCTAACTGCCCACGGACATTTTGCGAACGTTGCTCAAATTCTCCGCGTTGCTGTTCCAACATTCTTAAAGCCTGCGTAATACTTTCGACTTTGCGACGCGCTTCAGCCAGTGCTTCTTCAGAAATTAATCGTTTCTCCAACAATGCCTTTAATTCAGTTTCTAACTGCTCTGTAGGCTGTGCCGACTGGGACAGGAGAGACTCAAGTTCTTGTTTACGCTGTAACTGCGCTGTTTGTGCCTGTTCCATACGTTGGATATTATGTTGCAAACCACTGAGGCGTGTTTTTAAACTTTCGACATTAATCGCCAGTTGATGCGCCTGCTCACGATGTTGCTGCAAATTACTACGATGCTGCTGCAATTGCTGTTGCAGGTCATCGCGCTGCCCCTGTAAATCTTTTCTGTCGGCTTCCATTTTTTCAGCATTTTCCAGTGCTTCATTTCGGCTACGTGTTGCGACAGTAATTTCTTCTTCATCACGACTGATTAATTTCTGAATCTCATCAAGTTCAACATCCAGATCTTTGCCACGATTTGTGATGTGTTCATGGCGGGATTCGCGAGCTGAAATTTGTGCTTTAATTTCATTTAAACGAGAATGTATGGTGTTCAATGCCACCTGAATCTCTTCTCGCTGCTGCTCATTACTCTGCAGGGTATCACGCAGCTCTTTTAGTTCCACACTGACCGTTTCGGCTTTTTCTTCATAGCCACTTAATTCCTGTTGGCGTTCCCGGATGCTGTTCTCACGAGCCAAAACACCCGTGCTAGCATCATTATCACGACTGATACGCAACCAGTTAGCACCTAACCAGATACCATCTTTGGTAACAATGCTTTCATCATGTGAAAGTGATTGACGCATTTGCAATGCATCATCAAGGTTTTCTGTACAACGTATACCATGTAAAAATTGCGTTAGGTCAATGGATGACTTAACTTTTGCTATTAAATGTACGGCCGAAGCGGTGCTGGTATCGGCGGTTTTGCCTATTTCTATCAATGACAGATTACTATCCTGCAACGAATCAAACGCAGATGAAAATTGGTCGATATTCTCAACACAAATCGCTTCCAGCGTGTCACCTAATACGGTTTCAACGGCTAACTCCCAACCGTCTGTTACATCGAGTTGTTCTGCAAAACGTGCATTCTTATTGATACCGCCTTTTTCCAACCACTGCTGCGCAGCCTTATCGGTTTTACCTAAAGCGGCTTCCTGCAATGCTTCCATCGAAGACAAACTACCCTGACATTGATGAATACTTCGGCGTACATCAGCGGACTGTTGCTCTACGCTAACGATTTTTTCACGCGCTGTTTTGATGGTAGTAATCGCGCTCGTTAATTTTTGTTCGTGCTCTTCTTTCTCATCTGACGATTTAACTAATAATGTATTCAAATCAGAAATTTGCTCTTCCAGATTTTCACCACGTAGTGCCTGTTTTTCAACATCGACCTTTTGCAATCGTTGTTTCTGCTGCTCAACGTGACGCTCTAGCTGCTCCATCCGGGAACGCTCAACCTGCGCCTTCTGACTTTCAGCAGAATAACGCTGATTGATTTCATCCCATGTCTGCTGCCAGGTCTGCATCGCTTGTTCTGCTTGCTGGAACAATTCGGTACTTTCTTTTTCCTGTGCTTTTAACGTTTCCAGTTTAGGCTCTTCATCAATCAGGTTCTGCTGGAACTCTTCAATAGCCTGTTTATCAGACTGAATGGCTTGCCCCGCATCCATCAGCGCCGTTTGAATTTGTTCGAGGTCAGTCTGTTGGCGTTGTAATAAATCTTGTTGGTGCTTTATGCTCTGTTCTTTAGCCGAAATCTCTGCACCCAAGCGATAGTATTCCGCCTGCACATTATTTAAGATTTCATTCGAGTTCTCATTCTCTTGACGATGTGACTCTATTTTTGATTCAGTCGCGCGTTGTTCGGCTATTACTGATTCCAGTGAAGTTTCCGTACTCTGTATTTCTTTATCGTGTGTATCGAGTTCGGTTTTCAGCTCTCGCCAATGCAAAGTGAGGTGCTCGGCTTTTAACTCACGTTCTTCTTGTTTTAATTCTTTATAGCGTTCAGCACTGCGACTCTGGCGTTGCAGTTTTGCCAATTGTTTTTCAATCTCTTCACGCAGATCAGATAAGCGCTCAAGATTTTCACGAGTATGTCGGATACGGGTTTCAGTCTCACGACGGCGCTCTTTATATTTAGAGATGCCGGCTGCTTCTTCCAGAAAGTTACGTAATTCTTCAGGTTTGGCTTCGATTAGACGCGAGATCATACCCTGCTCGATAATGGCATAACTACGTGGGCCCAGACCGGTTCCCAGGAACAAATCAGCAACATCACGTTTACGACAACGTGTGCCATTCAAGCTGTACTTCGAAGCCCCATCACGCGCAACCTGACGTTTAACTGAAATCTCTGCATAATTGGCGTACTGCCCACCCAGTTTACCTTCGCTGTTATCAAAGATTAGCTCAACCGAAGCCATGTCGATGGGCTTTCTTGATGATGAGCCATTAAAGATGACATCATCCATCGACGCACCACGTAGATGTTTCGCAGACGACTCACCCATCACCCAGCGAACAGCATCAATAGTATTGGATTTACCACAGCCATTCGGGCCGACGATACCGGTCAGATTGCTTGGAAAGTTAATTGTGGTCGGGTCTACAAAGGATTTAAAACCAGAGAGTTTTATCTTGCTTAAACGCATTATTTATATCTTTTTTGGGTGTGTTTTTAATATTATTCAAGGTAGTTTACATGACTCGATACGATAAATAAGAGCGATTTTCGCTTCTTTTTAAAGAAACTTTTCAGGGCTTTACAGCCAGTTTAAATAGTCAATGTAAGCTGCTGAATTTACTAAATCAAGAACGTCGAGACCAACATTAAATAAACATAATATTAGCTATCATTAATACCGCGTTCCCACGCTCCTGCGTGGGAACGCATAGCGTTAAGGTGCGGCGACAGGCATTCAACTAAAACCCGTACCTATAACATACAATCTATCGTATCTTTGGGCAGTAATATTATCCACTGCCCTATGCATTTCCACGCAAGAGTATGGAAACGAGACGACGCAATATTAGCTTACAGTAATATAACTTTTTGATGAATACCTGTATAATGCCGCGACTTCTATTTGAGTGCATTCACAACGAGATTAACCATGGCAAGCAAGCCTTCTAAAGAACTGGAAATATTTGATAATTCTACGCCGGAGCGCGACTACACCATTCGCATTAGTTTGCCCGAATTCACTTGCTTGTGCCCAAAAACCGGCCAACCAGACTTCGCCACGCTCGACCTGGAGTATGTACCTGAAAAAAGCTGTATCGAACTCAAATCACTCAAAATGTATATCTGGTCGTTTCGCGACGAAGGCACCTTCCATGAGGCAGTCACCAACGCCATTCTCTCCGACCTTGTTGCGGCCTGTGACCCACGCTTCATGCGCCTGACGGCTGAGTTTAATGTTCGCGGCGGTGTCTACACAACTATCGTGGCAGAACACAAAAATCCAGACTGGATCGCACCGGCCGTAGTTACCCTTCCCTGACAGACCATTTTACTTCTGTGATTACTGAAGTTTTTTTAGGTATTGATATCGGCACCTCTGGGATTAGGGGCAGCGCGATTAATGAGGCTGAAAACGAAATCGCAAGTCATCACATCGCTTTTGAAAGCACACCCAGCGAAAGCACACGAAGTGAGCAGGACCCGGTCATATGGTCAACACAGTTAGATTGTTTAATCAGTGAAATCAGCCATCAAATACAACAACTAGATTCGCCGCATCAAATTGTTGCGATTACGATTGATGGCACCTCAAGCACGCTGTTAGCCTGCAAAAAAGATGGCACTACTCTTTCACCCGCCATGATGTATAACAACCAGCAAAGCGACAAACAGGCAGAAATTATCAGCCAGTTTGCGCCTATAAATACTGCCGTACACAGTGCCACTTCTTCATTAGCCAAAGCACTTTTTCTACTGGAAAAACATCCTGAGACCGAACTATTTTGTCATCAGGCGGACTGGTTAGCTGCGTCGTTGACAGGCCAATATGGAATTAGTGACGAAAACAATTGCCTAAAACTCGGTTACGATAGTGTTAATCAATGTTGGCCAGAGTGGTTATTTCATAATGACAAGAATACGGTTCTTTCAAAAGACCAACTACCGACTGTCATCTCACCTGGCGCAAAGATGGGCACGGTTACGACAGCACTGATTGAAAAATACCAACTTGCAAACCACTGCACCGTTTTTGCAGGCACGACAGACAGTAATGCCGCCGTACTAGCAACCGGTGCCAAACAACTCGGTGATGCGGTAACGTCACTTGGCAGCACATTAGTTATTAAACTTTTTTCAGACAAACCAATTTTTAATCCAGAGTACGGCATTTATAGTCATCGCCTAAATAACCAATGGTTAGTTGGTGGCGCATCGAATACAGGTGGTAGCGTATTGCTGCAATATTTCACAGCTGAAAAACTTAAAGAACTGACTGCACAACTTAACCCAAACCAACTCACCGGCTTAAGTTATTATCCGCTACCAGCAACGGGCGAACGCTTCCCCGTCAATGACAAGAATAAGAAAAACAATACAGAACCTCGACCCACTTCTGATGTCGAATTTTTTCAGGCTTTGTTGGAAGGGATAGCGAATATTGAATCGGAAGGATATAAAAAGCTTGAATCACTTGGCGCCACACCTCCACAAAAAATTTATACAGCCGGCGGTGGCAGCAACAATCAAGCGTGGCGAGAAATACGTGCAAAAATATCTGGCATCAATATCAGCAATGTAACTCATAGCGACGCGTGTTATGGCAGTGCTTTATTAGCAAAACAGGGTTATTTTAATTTATTGGTTTAGGTATTTTAAAATTTACATTTCTGTCATTCCCGAATGCTTTTATTGGAAATCTATTTTCATAATTAACATGGATCCCCGATAAAAACACTCGGAGATGACTATATAAATAGTGTTATATTTTACAATTAGCTTATGTAAATCTAACGATTTAACGTTTCAATGGCAGTAAGATTTTAGGTAGTAAGGTTTTAAAACTATGTTTTCATATATAAAAGGTTTTCTAGATTGCTTCAGCGGCTTTGGATTATTATTCGGCCCAGGAATCAAACGTTTTGTAATTATTCCATTCATCATTAATGCAGGATTGTTTTATCTTGCCATCGAATTACTACGAAACCAGCTAGACACCTGGTTAGAACAATTATTACCCGGTTGGTTAAGCTGGCTTGAGTGGCTGATATTACCCTTATTCTGGATTGCGATACTGTTGATTGTATTCTACACATTCACTGTTATAGCTAATCTTGTTGCTGCGCCATTTAACAGTTTACTGTCGGCAAGAATTGAAGCCCGACTAACAGGGAAAAAACCCGAAGACATTAATTCAGATGGTTTTTTCAAGTTGATGGCTAGAACGACTAAATCAGAAATTCAAAAAATTCTGTACGCGATAAAATGGTTTATTCCTCTGCTTATTATTACCGTCATTCCAGTCATCAATGTCGTATCTCCTTTCTTATGGATACTATTCGCTGCCTGGTTTTTTGCATTGGAATACAACGATTACCCACTGGCCAATCGTGGACATTTTTTTGAAGATGTACAAACGTACAACAGAAAAAATCGAATGCGTTCTCTGGGTTTAGGCACAGCTGTGTTTATTATGACCAGCATCCCTGTTGTAAACTTCTTTGCCATGCCTGTAGCCGTTGCAGGCGCAACAAAACTGACGACTAAAATCGAAGAAAAAAACAAAGGAATTTCCTAGTGAAAAATCGCGTAACAGAACTAGAAATTCGCTTAACCCATATGGAAGACACCATCGAAGTGTTAAATGAAACCATTATTAAACAACATGGTGAAATTGATATTTTACAACTGCAAGTTTCTATTCTTGAGAAAAAAATAAAAACGTCACAATCATCACCTGTTGCACTTGAAAGCGAAGAAACGCCGCCACCGCATTACTAACGATTAACAACAGTCACCGACTAAAGTCGACCTATGCAATGTTCGTTTGTACTTCTGGATTCAATCATTATGCGGCATTGGACGATTTTTTATGCCACTCAAGATATCATCAAGAACAGACATTAAGACCCAAAATCACCAACGGTAAAAAACAAAGCTAGGAGCAAGCGATGCTTTTTTTCGTCCGAATGCATTTATACAAAAACATAAAGTTCTTGCTGCACTTACCGCACACGGCGTATTAATTATCTGCCATGTTTTCTCATACTTAATTTATGGAATAATAATTAATTGCTTAATTTAATTACGTTACTTGACCTAATTTAATTTCATCAAGATCAATAAGCTCACCATTTCGCAAATCATAATAGCAACCTACAAGATCCAAATTACCCGTATCTACTCGTTCACGTATCCAGGGATATGTCATCAGGTTGCTTAGTGAATGACGCACCGCCGTTTTTTCACAGGCATCGATGCGTTGCTTTAACGTTGTAAGTTTTTCACTTGCAAGGACTTCTTCTTTGGCTTTTGCTGCCAAATTCATCCAGCTATCAATAAAGCCTTCGGTATGAATTGCACTGTTATTTTCCATCAAGGCACGAATTCCGCCGCAGTTAGCATGCCCTAAAACAACTACCTGCTTTACATGCAAGCAGGTAACAGCAAATTGCAACGCCGCGCTAGTGCCATGGTAGTCACCTTTTGTTTCAAACGGTGGCACTAGATTTGCGACATTGCGAATAACAAATAACTCACCGGGTTCGAGATCAAATAAAATACCGGGGTCAACACGTGAATCACAACAAGAAATCATCGCGATATCGGGTGTTTGTTTATCTGCTAATCGTTCAAGTCGTTCGCGGTTATCTAAAAAATAACCATTACGGAAACGTTCATAACCTTTGCTAAGTTTTTCTATCATAGACTTTAATTTTTTTCATCTGAAACCATTTTAATAAACCCAAGCAATATGCCTGCACCAATAGCAACAAAGCTAATCGCTAAAAGCACATGAACAACCCATGTATTTATTCCAAAGTATATCAAAGTAGACAAAACCATAATCGATAGCAAACCTACCGAAATCAACAAATTGTTTTTGTTAGTCATAATAATTTATGGTTGCTTAAATGTTTCCAGTTAGTTTATTTTGAGCCTTACTTTTAGCTGCATCTTCGGCCGCCTGTAATGCTGCAGCCACTTCTGGTGGCATATATTTTTCATCATGCTTTGCCAATACTTCATCTGCAATAAACTGGCCATTAGAACCAAAACTCCCCATAGCAACGATGCCCTGACCTTCGCGAAATAAGTCGGGAAGAATACCCGTATATTCAACCGTCATACTTTCTTCATTATCTGTAACATCAAACTCCACCTTTAAGCTATCAGGTGCGCGCCTTACACTGCCATCGACAACCAACCCGCCTACACGAAAAGTGTGCCCCTGTGGCGCATCACCACTTTTCACCTGCGTAGGGCTATAAAAATACAATAAGTTTTCTTCAAATGCGGTTAATCCCAACACCGTCGCAGTTGCCACACCAAAGATAATAGCCAATACCAGGACTTTACGACGACTTCTTTTATTCATAAAAATTACGATTATATTTTGATGCAGATCTATTTCTCCGCGCAGAATACTGCTTGGCGTTATCTAGTTCACTACAACGTATTTTAACAGGATGAAGTGGTGGGCTAAAAATAACATTCATGTGTTCGAACCACAATTTAATTGCGTTTAATAAATTTTGGCAGGTATTAATTAACATAGTGCTCTCACCTTAGTGCTTGATATTACTAAAAAACGCTATATTATTCTTTAATAGCAATATGCAAAAGTCGAATATAATTTAATAACAGTTCGTTTTATTCGATGATTAAAAACCAATACATTTATGACTTAAAACGAAACGCAGGTAAATTAATTTTGAAATATAGTGCTAATAACCGTGCAATAAATATACTTGCCCCAGAAATAATAGCGGCAAGCGTTACGTCTACAGAAAACTGTAATAAGCCAATAAAAAATAATGAACCTAACCAGGAAACGGTTGCATATAATGGGCTATGAAATACAAGCGGTGGCTCATTACTTAGAATGTCGCGAAAAACGCCACCCATGGTACCGGTTATCACACCCATAAAACTAGCTATCAACCAGGGTGTCCCCATCATTATTGAAGCAAGTGTTCCGGCTATAGAAAATGTTGCTAAACCGGCAGCATCCGGGATAAGGAAAAAACGATGTGATATAACGATAAAACGCGCTGTAATAAAAATGAAAACAGCACTGCCAATGGATGCGATAAAAAACACCTGATCGTGAACCCAAAAAACATCTCTATCTAACAACATATCACGCAACGAGCCACCACCAAGCCCAGTTGCAACTGCAATAATAATCACACCAAACAGATCAAATTTTTTGAGTCCAGCTATCAGCACGCCTGAAGCAGAAGATACAATAACAGCCACTAACGTTATCCAATATAGGCTGCTAACAAGTTCAGGAGTAGGATTTAAGTTCATAAGATTTATTTCTGTAATTTACGCATCGTGTGAAAACAAAGATTCGCGCGCAGTTTCCATTATAGCAGCCACAACAGGATGTAATATCTTACGTTCTACGGATATAGCATAAAAACGTTCTTTTACTTCTTTAGTCCGACCTATACAGGTTGAGCGATATTGAATTTCTACTTCAGCCTCTATTACTGATGGCGCAATAAAAATGCCAGCATCCTCTTGTCCAAAAACCTTCATCAACGCACTATCATCAAACTCTGCAACAATGCGTGGGTACAGTCGATTTTTATCTAACCAACGATCAATACTTGATCGTAAATGATTGCCACTGCTTGGCAACAATATGGGCGCATTATCCAGGCACTGCGGAAAATCACCTTTTAGTTTTTTAACAATTTTTTTAGTAGCAAAAAAACTAACACCACACTCGCCTAGTTTATGGCTATACCCTCTGGTACTAACAGTCGATGGAATTGGACGGTCAGCCAATACCAGATCAAGTCGATGCACTGCTAGCTCCGCTAGCAATGTATCTATACTGGCCTCCTGGCAAATCATTCTGACTGGTTCAGGCATTTTAAGCGCTGGCGCAATGATACGGTGCGCTATCGATTTTGGAACCACATCTACTACACCGACACGTAGCGTCTTTGGTAGCCCGGCTGGCAACTGACGAATTAATTCTTCAAGCTCACCACCCAGTGAAAATATTTCGTCCGCATAACTTAATACAAACCTTCCGGTTTCAGTGAGTTCCAGACCACGTCCTACACGTGTAAATAAACTCACCCCCAAGTGACTTTCAAGCGAGGTTAACTGACCACTTATTGTCTGCGGTGTCAGATGCAGCCTTTCACTGGCGCGTGCGATGCCACCTTCTTTAGCCACAACCCAAAAGTAATGCAAATGTTTATAGTTAACCATGACGGCGCCTTTACTTCGTATTTTTCGAACAATGCGTAAATTATATTCGACTTTTATTGATTGTTAAAGGTGCATATGATATTTAGCAATGAAATTATATTGACTGTGTACGGAGAACATTATGCAAATTGATATTCAATCACGCGGCTTTTCTTTAACCAGCGCGTTACTAAATTATTCAGAACAACGGCTGCTTTTTTCTATGTCCTATTTCAGCGACCATATAAGTAAAGTGATTATTAGATTATCAGACATCAATGGCCCTCGTGGCGGCACAGATAAGCGCTGTCACCTGCAGTTTATTATTGCGGGCTTACCCGATATCGTCGTCGATGACACAGAGGCCGATATGTATGCCGCTATCGACCGTGCAATGGATCGAGCTCGACGCACTGTAGCAAGAAAACTGGATCGACAGCAAACACTACTCAAACAAAATCACCCTTTTTTATTAGACGAAGAACAAGCCACCGCTCAGAGGTAAGAATTATGGATACTATAAACACAATTAAGAACGCAAGTCAGACTAGCACCGTTGAAACGAATAAGGTGCTGCGTAATACCTACACCCTGCTGTCCATGACACTGGCATTTAGTGCCATCACTGCAGGTGGTGCTATGGCACTAAATTTACCGCACCCAGGATTACTGCTTACACTAGTTGGATATTTTGGTTTGTTATTTCTCACTACGAAATATCGAGACAGTGGTATGGGTATTGCCTTCGTCTTTGCCCTAACCGGTTTTATGGGATATACGCTTGGCCCTATCCTTAATTCCTACATGGCGTTGGCTAACGGCGGACAAATTGTAATGACAGCTATGGGAGGAACAGGCGCTATTTTTCTAGCCTTATCAGGATATGTACTGACCACTCGTAAAGATTTTAGCTTTATGGGCGGCTTTTTAATCGCAGGTATTCTGGTTGCTTTTATGGCAGGTTTAGGTGCGATGATTTTCGAAATGCCTGGCTTATCACTGGCGGTGTCCTCGATGTTCATACTACTGATGTCGGGTCTAATTTTATATGAGACTAGCAACATTATTCATGGAGGGGAAACCAATTACATCATGGCTACTGTAACTTTGTTTGTATCCATATTTAATTTGTTTACAAGTCTATTACACCTGCTGGGTTTCATGAGTGGTGATGATTAGTCAAGCATGACAACTACTATCAAAACCACTAAAACACCTCGTCGAGTGTCAAGACTGAGGCTGTTGTTACTAGCACTGGTATTAGGCTCAGCAATTATGCTGATTTTTAAAGAACCCCCCTACACTAATATCGAAAATGATCAACTGCAAGTTATGTTAAACAAGAATATTCCCATTTATGATATACGCCGCCCTGAGGAATGGCAGCAGACCGGCGTTATCGAAGGTAGTCATCTGCTAACTTTTATCGATACAAGAGGTCAGATAAAACCTGATTTTATAAATCGTTTCACAACAGAGGTAGATAAAGACGAGCCCGTAATTTTAATCTGTCGCACAGGCAGTCGAACTAGCAAGTTGGCACACCACCTAATGACCGAATTAGGTTACACCAATATTTTTAATGTCGACGATGGGATAAAACAGTGGCTTCGTGAGAAAAGACAGGTCACACAAATAATAAAACCAGCTTCAGACGCATATTTTGGCAGAAGGCTATGACTAAAGATGCTTATCCAACAAAAACAGGTATAACAAAACACCAACCCAAACCATTAATTGACATGCTTGTCAGCATTATTATTCCTTCTGTCATTTTAATGAAACTTAGTGGCTCTGAAGACCTCGGTGCGAGTGGCGCACTAATCGTTGCTTTAGCATTCCCTATTAGTTGGGGTTTATTCGAACTGTACAAATACAGAAAATTTAATTTTATCGCATTGCTCGGTTTGATTGGTGTGTTACTTACTGGCGGCATAGGGTTGCTAGAACTTGATCCACAATGGTTAGCCATTAAAGAAGCCACCATTCCTGGGTTAATGGGTCTCGCTATATTAATTTCTTCATACACGCGCTATCCACTCATTAAAACATTGCTCTATAACCCGAATTTTATGAACATTCAAAAGGTAAAAATAAAACTGACTAAGCATGGCAGCATCAAAATATTTGAACACCATTTACAAAATGCAACTTACTGGCTAAGCGCCACTTTCTTCTTTTCTGCAATTATGAATTACGCTCTCGCCAGATGGATTGTAACTTCTCCATCAGGTAGTGCGGCGTTCAATGAAGAGCTTGGACGAATGACCCTTCTCAGTTACCCCGTTATAGCCATCCCTACTACACTCATGATGATGGCGATAATGTATTACCTGTGGCGAACAATTCATGACATGACGGGACTTAAACTAGAAGAAATATTAGTTACACCACACTAAAAAGGTAAATAAATAATATGAACAATATTAAAACACAGCACATTTTTTTTAATTTTTTTCTTCACTTAACAAAAACATTATGCCATTGATAAATATGCGAGATATGCTGGATCACGCATATGAACATGGCTATGCTGTCGGTGCATTTGACCTGGTCAGCTTAGACTTTCTAGAGGGCATCCTGAACGCCGCTGAACGTTGCGAAGCACCGGTAATACTCAGCCTGGCAGAGTCACATTTTGACTATTTTGATTTCGAGATTATCATGTCTGCAGTTACAGCTGCCGCAAGACGTACAAGTATTCCTGTGGCAATCCATCTGGATCACGGCGAAGGTTTAAAGTCGGCGATAAAAGGAATTAACTATGGCTGTAATGGCGTCATGATTGACTCACCAAATCAAACGCTAACAGAAAATATAAACGTAACACGCAGTATCGTTGATATGGCTCACTCTTGTGGCGTACCTGTTGAAGGCGGGCTCGGTTATGTTCCGGGCATTGAAGGCAAAGATGCAAAAAAATATTCTGGTGGAATTACTTATACCACCGTTGCCGAAGCAAAATTATATGTTGAACAAACGGGCGTAGACTTTTTAGCTGTTTCGATTGGGACGGTTCACGGTCGCATGCAAGACCAACCAAAACTTGACTATCTTCGCCTGCAAGAAATCAATGATGCAATCAACATACCGTTGGTGATTCATGGCGGTACCGGCCTAAGTGACGACCAGTATCAACAACTTATTAATCGTGGCGTTAGCAAAATAAATTATTACACTTCACTTGCTGATGTTGCCGGATTGCGTATCCGTGAGAACACTCAAAGTAAACCGTTAAACGGCTACACCGGTCTGACTGATGGTGTACAACAAACTATAAGTACCGAGGTTGAACGTTGTATTAAGCTCTGGGGAAGTGACAGGAAAGCAAAAGATGTTATTGCGCGTAGCGAAGCATGGTTACCGATAGAACATTTAATTATATACAACGTATGCGGCATCACAAACGATGAAGCCTTAGCAATGATAGAAGAAGGAAAAAGTATCCTGAGTCAAATCCCCGGTGTTCTTGAAATAGTAACAGGGCATGCTGTTCAAAATGACGTTTCTCATCAATATACCTGGCTCATTCGTTTTTGCCATCGAGCAGTCATTGAAAGTTACCGTAATCATCACTTGCATGTAGCATTTGCAGACACTCTATTCAGACCAGTAGCGGGAGAACGAATTAGCATCGATTATCAAATACATTAAATAGTGTTCAGCGGCTACTAATTAAGAGGTGTTCTGGATTCACCATCAGATTTTTTCATCGTATAATCAGCAGTACCTTCTCAGTCTTTCTGGCCGCACACCTGATAAAAGTTTCACACCAATTATTTTTCATCCCCGGTTCTGCTGACATATAGATACCGCTTTCCATGACGCTGTTATTCAGAGTACTGGCGACAGGTAATTTGATGTCATCAATCTGCCGCGCTCAGGAATCCATAGCCCTTCTATTAAACATCATAAATTAACACTGTTCGAATTATTCGATGATTATTACAATATATTTCGAATATACAAGGCCCTACAAGTTAAGCTAACTTTGCTTCAACGTCAGTTGAAAGCCTCATGGATACATATGTTTTATTCTAAATTCACTTATTCACCCCAAAGTATAGTGCTGCCTCACCTGACTAGAGGCCTTAGATGAAAGCCAAAATTTATCTATTAACCATGATTTTTTTCGTATCATTTTCAGTTTTTGCAACTAAAAATATTGAGCCGGATGAGGATGCGTTATTACTGGCATCTTGTCAGGCTATAACGATGACACCAAAGCAGGAAAATACCACAGCCTGTATTTATTTTATTCGTGGATTTCTTGCTACAGCCCAAACCATTGACTCTACAGTCAACAAAAAACAGAGTAAGAAAAATCGCAATTTCTATGGGTATATGAGCAGACCACATCGCAACTGGGAACAAGCTCCAGCTACACGTTTTTTTCCTTTTTGCGTGCCCGAAGATGAACCTAAAGATAGTGTTATAACAGTTGTTTCAAAACAACTGTCTCCACGAATAGATACAACAAAAAAGCTAAAAAATGTGATTTTCAAAGCTCTTAAAACAGAATACCCGTGTAGTAAAGCTAAGCTCTCTAGTCAAAATTGAACAATTGGTATCAACGATGAATATTCATTTTTCACATCGTAGAAATTTCTCAGGCATGACTTTATTACGCTATTACAAGTAGCGCAGCACAAATGCAACACACTATCTTTCTATCCCTGTCTTTAGCTGTATTTTGGTTGCTTAACTCAGGCCACAACACTGCCCTCATGCTAGCGCTTGGGGTTGCTTCCATCACCTTTGTTATCTACATTGCACACCGCATGGATGTTGTCGATCACGAGTCCCAGCCCTTGCATCTCACTCTAAAAATTCCCGGTTATTGTGCCTGGCTTATTAAAGAAGTTATAAGCGCTAATTTTTTGGTGGTAAAACATATCTGGCTTGGCAATAGCACTATTTCACCTACCCTGGCCACCGTTACCGCCAGCCCAAAAACGGATATAGGAAAAGTCATTTACGCAAATTCGATTACGCTGACACCGGGCACCGTTACTGTCAACCTGGAGGGCAATCAATTTATGGTACATGCTTTGTTACGAGAATCGGTTGAAGACCTGCGAGCCGGTGAAATGGATCGCCGGGTAACGCAGTTGGAAAATTAATGTTAATAGCTGCAACCATCGCCATTCTTGTCGTCATGTTCATGGCGATTACTCGCGGAATTATGGGGCCCACGCTGTACGACCGTATCCTTGCGGTCAACATGTTTGGCACCAAAACGGTACTGCTCATTTCACTGTTAGGTTTTGTCATGGGGCGTCCAGAGTTTCTGGATATTGCCATCGTCTACGCCCTGATTAACTTCATCAGTGTTATTGGTGTATTGCGCTATTCTGACAGCGCTGTATTTAAGCCCCTCAGGCGACAAAAAAAATAATGATGGGGCATTCATAATGGATATGTTGATAGACATTAGTAGCGCACTGTTTTTACTAACAGGCAGTTTTTTGTGTATATCGGGCGGGGTTGGCATTTTACGCTTCCCAGATTTTTATACTCGATTACATGCAGTAGGCGTAACCGATACTTTAGCCACCGCGATGATTTTAATCGGACTGATGCTGCAAAATCCAGACGGCCTCGTGGTGGTGAAACTTTTAATAATTCTACTAGTGACCTTATTTATTAACCCGACAGCAAGCCACGCACTGGCAAGTGCCGCGATGCACAATGAACTTATGCCAGTGCTTGATAAAAAAGAAGACAGTGAAAAGGTGACGTCATCGAATCCCTAATTAACATCGTTTTACTGGCTTTTCTGGTGGGTGTTGCCCTTGCCATTGTCAGAATGAAAGATCTGTTCGCGGTCATTATGTTGTCAGGCATTTATGGGCTGCTGTCCGCCAGTTTTTTTGTTGCTATGGATGCGGTGGATGTTGCTTTTACAGAAGCTTCCGTGGGTGCGGGCATTTCTACCCTGCTGATGCTGGTGGCGATTACCATGACAGGACGTACAGAGCACCCCGCGCGTCATAAACCGGCACTGGCTTTAGCTGTGGTTATTGTCACTGGTGGCCTGTTGCTCTATGGCACACTGGATATGCCATATTTTGGCTCTGCACAGGCACCCGTTCACCAGCATGTTGCGCCACGATACATTAATGATTCCATGCAGGAAATTGGCGTACCCAATATCGTAACGTCTGTACTGGCAAGTTACCGGGCATTTGATACCTTTGGCGAGGTGGTAGTTATCTTTACCGCAGGCATGGGGGTACTGGCACTTTTATCGGTTGTACGCCTACCCAAAAAAACAGTCGGGGATATTGCCAGGGATACGGCAGAAATCGATTCGCTCAATGCTTCAATGCATGAGCAGCATTTAATTTTGCGTATTGTCAGCAAAATGCTGCTGCCTTTTATTATGCTGTTTGCGCTTTATGTCCAGTTTCATGGGGATTTTGGGCCAGGTGGCGGTTTTCAGGCGGGGATGATTTTTGCCGCCGCCATTATTCTTTATGCCATGTTGTTCGGCATGAACACCGCACGCCGGGTAATTAATCAGTCTTTTATTCAGTTTCTCGCAGCCACCGGTGTCCTGCTATACGGCAGCGTAGGCCTGGTTTCCCTGTTTAATGGTAAAAATTTCCTTGATTACAGTGCTTTATCTACTGACCCCATTGCGGGCCAGCATCTGGGTATATTGTTAATCGAACTGGGCGTGGGCATAACGGTGACATCAGTTATGGTGATTATCTTTTTCAACTTTGCCGGACGCCATGAAAACTCACAGGCCATAGAAAATAACAGCGTAGAAAATAGCGACATGCAAAATGACCATAGGAAAAATAACAAAACATAATGTTAATGGGACTTTATAACGACTGGGTTGTGGTGGTACTGATGATGGTCGGGTTTTACATCGTTATCGCCCAGGGCAACCTGATAAAAAAGATTGTTGGGCTGAATATTTTCCAAACCTCGGTTTTTATCTTTTATATCAGTATGGCTAAGATCGAAGGTGGCACTGCCCCCATTTTGGTCGAGGGTATAAACCAGTACTCAAATCCTCTGCCGCATGTCTTAATTCTTACCGCGATTGTGGTTGGCATTGCCACCACGGCTTTGGCTTTGGCGCTGGCAGTACGCATTAAAGAAACCTATGGAAGTATCGAGGAAAACGAAATACAAAAGCAGGATAACCTGGATTGTTAACACATTTACCAATATTACAGGTCATTGTGCCACTGATGGCGGCACCTTTGTGCCTGTTATTAACACGCCCCCGCCTGGTATGGTTGTTCGCGCTGCTTGCAAGTGGCCTGGCGTTTTTGATCAGCTGCCTTTTGCTGCAACAGGTGATGACCTCGGGCACAATTATTTACGAGTTGAGTGGCTGGGAAGCGCCCTGGGGTATTGAATATCGCATCGATCAGCTCAATGCATTTCTGTTACTGATTATTTCAGCAGTCAGTACCGTGGTATTGATCGCCGCTGATACCAGCATAAAACAGGAAATCCCCGCAGACAAGCACACATTTTTTTATATTTTGTACCTGTTATCCCTGGCTGGAATGCTGGGCATCGTCGCCACCGGGGATGCGTTTAATGTTTTTGTTTTTCTGGAGATATCCTCCTTGTCTGCCTATGCCTTAATTGCTCTGGGTAAAGACCGACGCGCGCTGTGGGCGGCCTATCAATATTTAATTATTGGCACCATCGGTGCCACCTTTATTTTAATTGGCATTGGTTTAATGTATAAGATGACCGGCACCTTGAACATGCATGATCTTTCTATGCGCTTGCCAGCGGTAGAACACACGCGAACGGTGTTTACCGCTTTTGCTTTTGTTATTGTCGGCATCTGTCTGAAACTAGCCCTGTTTCCGCTGCATCTATGGTTGCCAAATGCCTATGCTTATGCGCCTTCAATAGTGACCGCCTTCTTTGCGGCGACGGCGACAAAAGTTGCTATTTATTTGCTTATTCGTTTTACCTTTTCAGTCTTTGGCCTTTCCTTTTCTTTCACTGTCGTGCCGCTGCAAGTTCTGTTTCTGGTACTGGGTCTATTGGGCATATTTGTGGCCTCGACGGCAGCTATCTATCAAAAAAACGTCAAACATCTGTTTGCCTATTCAAGCATCGCGCAAATTGGTTACATGATTATTGGCTACAGTGTGAGCACCACAACTGGTTTAATGTCGACCTTATTGCACCTGTTTAATCATGCGTTAATGAAAAGTGCCCTATTTTTATCTTTAGCGGCGGTGGTATACCGCATTGGCAGTGCTCAATTGAGCCAGTTCCAAGGTCTGGGGAGGCAAATGCCCCTCACCATGGCGGCAATAGTAATCGGTGGCTTAAGCTTAATAGGGGTACCCCTTACGGTGGGTTTTGTCAGCAAATGGTATTTGATTTTGGCCACCCTTGAAAATGGCTGGTGGCCGGTCGCGATACTCATCCTGTTAGGCTCACTCCTGGCTGTGGTTTACGTTTGGCGCATCGTTGAAGTTGCCTATTTTAAACCACCGCTGACCACTGGCGAAACGATTAAAGAGGCGCCACTGTCATTCCTAATTCCCATCTGGATACTGGTTTTAGCCAACATCTATTTCGGCATCGATACGCGCCTTAGCGTTCAGGTTGCACAGTTAGCAGCACAGAGCCTGTTTGGAGTCGGGTTATGAATCTTTCCCTGCAGTCCATGTTACAGCTCAGCATCATCCTGCCCATGTTGACAACGCTGGCTATTGTGGCAGCCAGACGCAAACCCAATCTGCGCGAAGCTGTGACCATAACCACCTGTTTGGCGCTGCTCTATTTTACAATTAATCTTTATCAGGGCATTAAACAGGGAGAAAGCATCAGTGCGTTTTGGTGGGAACTTTTACCGGGTTTACAGATAAGCTTTAATATTGAACCACTGGGCATGCTGTTTGCTTTAATTGCCAGCTTTCTCTGGCTCATCACAACCGTCTACGCCATCGGTTATATGCGCAGCCATGAGGAACAGAATCAAACCCGATTTTACGCCTGTTTTGCTATCGCCATTGGCAGCGTAATGGGCATTGCCTTTGCCGCAAACCTGTTCACCCTGTTTATTTTTTATGAAGTATTAACTCTCTCCACTTATCCTCTGGTTACCCACGCGGGAACTGAAAAGGCTAAAAAAGGCGGGCAGATTTATCTTGGCATATTACTCAGCACCTCCATTGCGTTTTTTCTGTTAGCCATAATCAGCACCTGGTTTGTCGCCGGGACTCTAGACTTTAAACCCGGTGGCGTATTTGACTCCAATGTTAATAAGACGGTTGCGGGTATCATACTGCTGCTGTTTATTTTTGGTATTGGCAAGGCAGCGATTATGCCTTTTCATCGCTGGTTACCGGCAGCAATGGTGGCGCCCACACCGGTAAGCGCCCTGCTACATGCGGTAGCCGTGGTAAAAGCTGGTGTCTTCACTGTGTTAAAAGTGTGCGTGTTTATCTTTGGCATTGATTTGTTGGCGGTATTACCTACCACTCAATTTCTGCTCTATCTGGCAGCTGCATCCGTATTACTGGCCTCACTGATGGCAATGCGGCAAGACAATTTAAAAGCCAGGCTAGCATATTCGACAGTGAGCCAACTGGGTTACATCACTATCGGCGCACTCCTTGCCACCTCAGCGGGGGTTATAGGCAGTTCGATGCATATCGGCACCCATGCGTTTGGTAAAATCACCCTGTTTTTCTGTGCAGGTGCCATTTTGGTGGCGGCACATAAATCAAAAATAAGCGAAATGCGCGGCCTGGGTCGACAGATGCCAATCACCATGGCGGCATTTTTTATTGCCAGCCTAAGCATTATCGGTGCCCCCCCCACTGGCGGCACCTGGAGTAAGTGGTATCTGTTAATGGGCACCATGGAGGCTGAGCAATGGGTTCTTATGGCAGTGCTTATGCTGAGCTCTTTGTTAAACATCGCCTACCTGCTACCCATACCATTTCATGCTTTTTTCTCTACTGACAAAACATCAACCGCTGGAAGCGGAATAAAGGAAGCACCGCTGCCATCATTAATCGCCCTGTGCATTACCACTGCGGGCTGTTTAATTCTTTTTATATATCCACAACCACTATATGAACTGGCCCGTGCCATTTTAGAAACACCGGGGTTGAGCCATGAAAAATAAAAACATGGAAAATGAAAAAACCTATCTTTTTGACAAACCTAAAAATATAAAACGACTGCTTTATTTCCTCTATGGCTGTTGTGGGCTGCTTTTTGTATTGGACTTTGTCATTCATCGTCACGTTAGTCACAGCTGGGAAAACCTGTGGGGTTTCTATCCGCTTTATGGTTTTGTTGGCTGCGTTGTGCTGGTGCTCGTTGCCACCTGGATGCGCACTTTTCTTATGCGCCCAGAAGATTACTATGCGGATGAAGAAACAACTGAGCTGGATAAAAAGTCCGATACAAAAATAGGAGGTCGGAATGTGGATGCTTGAAATACCACCGTTTCTGCCGTTTTTTATCGGCGCACTGATTGCCGCTGTTACTCGTGGCACTTTGCGCAATGTGATCATGGTATTCATACCTGTGATCAGTGCCCTTCATCTGTGGATGGTACCTGAAGGTGTTCATTTACAGTTCGCTTTTCTTGATTATCAGCTCAACCCTTACCGCGCTGATAAGCTAAGTCTTATGTTCGGTTATGTGTTTCACATCGCCGCATTTATTGCCATTATCTACTCCCTACATGTGCGCGATACCGTACAACAAGTGGCAGCGATGATGTATGCCGGCAGTGGCCTGGGTGCCGTTTTTGCCGGGGATTTATTAACTTTATTTGTCTTCTGGGAATTGCTGGCATTCACCTCAGTGTTTCTTATCTGGGCGCGGAGAACCCAGCGCTCCTATGCCGCTGGCATGCGTTATCTCATTATCCAGGTCTTATCCGGCGTTATTTTGCTTGCTGGTGCACTGTTTTATGCGGCTGAAAATGGCACTTTAGCATTTGGCTATATTGGTTTAGAGGGGATTGCTGGGTGGCTAATCTTTATCGCCTTTGGTATTAAGTGCGCCTTTCCCATGGCACACAACTGGCTCACGGATGCCTACCCTGAGGCCACTGTCACAGGCACCGTTTTTCTCAGCGCATTTACCACCAAAGTGGCGGTTTACGCATTAGCTCGTGGCTACCCAGGCACTGAATTGCTAGTTTATATTGGCGCAGCCATGACCTGTTTCCCCATCTTTTTTGCGGTGATCGAAAATGATCTACGCCGGGTACTGGCCTATAGCCTGATCAATCAGGTGGGATTCATGGTCGTTGGTATTGGTATTGGTACCGCACTTGCCCTCAACGGCGCAATTTCACATGCATTTAATGATGTCATCTTTAAAGGTTTGTTGTTTATGTCGATGGGCGCAGTGTTACATATGACGGGACGTATCAACGGTTCTGATTTGGGTGGCTTATATAAAACCATGCCCAAAACCACGGTGCTTTGCATTGTGGGCGCGGCCTCTATTTCAGCATTTCCCTTATTCAGTGGTTTCGTGAGCAAATCCATGGTGATGTCAGCCGCACTGGAAAATGGTTTCGGCTGGATATGGCTGATGCTGTTATTTGCCTCCGCAGGCGTTTTTCATCATGCCGGCATTAAAATTCCCTATTTTGCTTTTTTTGCCCATGATTCAGGCATCCGCGTCAGTGACCCACCCAGCAACATGTTATTGGCAATGCTGATTGCAGCGGTTCTTTGTATAGCGATTGGCGTCTACCCCTCAGCATTGTATTCTTTGTTGCCCTACGATACGGGTTACAACCCTTACGATGCCACCCACGTATTAGCACAGACTCAGTTGCTATTTTTCTCAGCACTGGCTTTTGTCTGGCTGAACCTCAAAGGCATGTACCCGCCTGAATTACATTCCACAAACCTGGACTTTGACTGGACCTATCGGCGTCTCTTACCCAATGCATTACAGAAAACATTTGCCATTATCTGGCAGACAGACCTCGCTTTACGACAGGCATTTCTCGTAAAATTAAATGGAGGATTGGTATTTCTTTCGCAAAGGCATCGGGGAATCAGTGGCTTGCTATCACGCACTTATCCTGTTGGCAGCATGGTTATGTGGGTTGCAGTGATTCTTGCTGCCTATTTATTTCTTAGTTTTATTACGCATTAACAACACAAGCAAATTTCTTTAAAAAATTTTACTTTACATCGATTTTTCCCATCGGTTTTCCAAAAGACGGAAAAAACTTAAAGCATCTACAATATCTAAATCAAAAATATAAACTTTTAGAATGTAATGTGGCTCTCGTAGGAGAAGTGAAAATATTCTGGCACAACATCTTCAGCACAACGACCATTTTTTTGGTTCTCAGCAAATAATTCCAATTAAAAAAAACACCCTTTAAAAGTTACACAATCCCGCAATAGCTCAAAATCAATCATTCATTTCTGACTCATCACCATTAGGTACATTCTCCATGATTTGCTCTTTCACCACTCGCCATTGCCCATCACCTTCTTTTTTAATAGTAAATTCAATGACAGAGATATTCATTCTCCCATCGGTACTTTCGACGGTTTCTACTGACTGAAACATGGCGTGCTCTTCGTTTTCTGCGACGACATACAGACCTTGATAAGTTACACGCTTTAAGACTCTATCTTCGAACTCCTTCTTACATTGGTTATACCAATCATCATATTTAATAACGTCAAAATCGGGAAAACCAAATACATTCACCTCTTTTGATATCAGGTCCATGTGTGCTTCAAAATTAAAAGTGTTAGCAGTCTCTGCCATCTTATTAAGAAATTCTTGTGGATTCATTTTTCTGCTTTATATAGTTGTTCAAGTAGTTGCGTAAATAGTTATGTAAATAACTTATGGGTTAATTTACTATCATAAGACGAATTCAATTCTGATTAAGTCTCACAGACATCCACCGATTGAGCTGGCTCGGCACCGTTTATAGTCCACCCATATTGTGTCTCTTAAAACAGCATCTGTAAAAATTGATTCTTCAATATCTGCCTGCCTAAATGAGGCTTTTGATAAATTTGCTTTTGTAAAATCAGCTAATCGACAATCAGAATCATCAAAGACAGCTTTATTTGCATTTGCACCAACAAAACTTGATTCATATAATCGCGCATTGCTTAGCATGGCTCTATCAAGTGAAGCGCCGTCAAATTTCGCACGCGTTAAATCAGTATGTTCAAAATTTGTTTTTGTCAATTTTGCATTGATAAAACTGGCAGATTTTAGATTAGCTTCGTAAAAATTCGCTCTACCTGCCCTAGCCTCGGAAAAGTCGGCATTAATCAAGACGGCTCGACTTAAACGACTATTTTCCAGGTTCACGCCTCGAAAACTGGCCGCTGTCGCCTTGACCGCAACCAAACGCGAATTTGTCATTTTTGAACCATCGAATCGGGTGCCTTCTAGCTTGGCAAAATTGAAATCGACATTCTCCAGCGTGGCATGACTGAAGTCAGCATTACTCAAATCTGCTCCTGTTAATATCGAATCAGACAAGTCTTTGTTTTTAAAATCTTTTCCTGATAAATCACAATTAGCCCAGTTAACTTTAGGCGCGGCGGCATCATCACAGGCTGCAAAAGCTGAATTGAGCCAAAATAAAGTAAAAAACAGCAAAAATAGTCCATTTACTGGTGTATTTAGCATGCTTTTTTCCATATATTTACTAGAATTCAAGGTGTTAATTTCTACTTTCACTATTCATACCAACTAATAGGGATTTTACAGCGTATAGCCACAGAATGTTATCTATTAAACAAACAGTCTCATCCATATTTTTAGTTATGCGTTTTTCGCCGACTCTTGTCCTTTTTAGCGTAATCAGCGGCACAGCAGCGATAGCAGAAACAACTGAATTTAATCGACAAGAACCCATTTTTCCGATTCCGTTAAAAATTGAGGTGGATGAAGCCAAAGCACAACTGGGTGAAAAGTTATTTATTGATGTCCGTTTATCTAAACACAATAATATCGCCTGTTCCTCCTGCCACCAATTAGCGACGGGGGGGGATGATAATGTCACCTTCGGTATTTCCAACTCAGCAGAACAACACATCATCAACACACCGAGTATATTTAATGCACGGTATAACTTCAGACAAAATTGGGACGGTTCAAGCTCCACGCTACAAGAGCAAGTCGAATTTGTAATGAACAGTCAGCATGAATTCAATAATCAATGGAACAATGTTCTAAAGCGACTTTTAAAGGATGAAATACTGGCTAAAGAATTTAATCAGGCATACAAAGACGGTTTAACAAAGAGTAATATAATTGATGCCATTGTCGAATTTGAAAACACACTAATTACACCGAATGCACGATTTGACCGTTATCTCAGACATGAAGACAATGTCATGACAAAAAATGAAATTGATGGCTATCATGTTTTTAAAGACTTGGGATGCATCTCCTGTCATCAGGGTATTAATATCGGCGGCAACCTCTACCAGAAGTTTGGCGTATTTTATAATTACCTGGCTGAACGTGGGAATATTAGCAAAGCTGATTATGGAAGAATGAATAATACCAACCGACAATCTGATGCATTTGTATTCAAAGTTCCTTCGTTGAGAAACGTAGCAGTAACAGCTCCCTATTTGCACGATGGCAGTGCCGAAACAATCGAACAGGCAATTACCATTATGGGCAGAACACAGTTAGGACGTTCATTGACTGAAAATGAAATATTCCTCCTGAAAGCATTTCTTAATACACTAACCGGAGAATATAAAAATAAATCATTGGATGAAGCATCATGATTAAAGGGCGCACTAATTACTGGATAGGGTTTATCCTGCTGGCACTTATCATAAGTTTCTTTTTCTATAAAAGTGTTTTCAAAGATTTGCCGCTTGATGAAACACTATCCACTATCGAAGAAGTACAGGACTTACAAGTTCAGCTTCATCGTGACCTGTTGCGTTACAGAAGTAATCAAATTAAGCAATATGACATACTGAACAATACCTTACTCAAACTAGATAGCAATATCATGTATTTAAGCAACAGCAATGTCGCTAATAATGAAATAGGGACTGAGGTAATCAGAAATCTAAAAAGCCTAATCAAAAACGAATCGGACTTAGTAGAAGATTTTAAAACGCATCATTCAATATTACAGAACTCTTTATTTTATATTTTTAATGTAAGCACCGATCTGTACTCTACAAAACCAAAAGCACAATCTAAACAAAAATTACGTACCACGGCTGAACTGATTACATTACTACTGGAATATAACGAAAACCCTGAAGACAAAATTGCCAATAGGATTTACCCATTAATTGACTCGCTTAACCAAAGCCCTGATACAGATACGAATGCATTAATCAATCACAGCTTAATGATTATTGAACGCCTGCCAGAAATTGATGAAATCATAAATCGATTTAATTCACTAAACGTTGAAAATCAAATCATTCTGATCAAGAACACAGTAAGTAACTTAAAGGAAAAACAGGAAAAAAATGCACAGTTATTTAATATTCTCTTATTTCTGTGCACTATTTATCTTGTATTTTACATTCTTTATATTTTTATTACATTACGAAAAAATGAAGCAGAATTATCAAATAGTAATGATAAGTTAAACGATGAAGTCAAACTAAGAACCCGAACAGAGAAAGCACTCTACCAGCTGGTCAATATCGATAACAACAGAAATACTAATAATGATGAAGATCGTATACTGTTCTTACTCAATGCATTATGCCAATCACTCGATGCCGAGTACGCCTACATAAGCAGAACAAACGCTTCAGGAACCAGTGCTGAAATGATTGGCTTGCTCGATCACGGCATGTTCACTAGTAATATCACATACAAGCTTATCGACACCCCTTGCGAAGAAGTTATTAAAAATCATCGTCTGGTTCATGATAAGGATTTTTCAAATTATTTTCCTGACTGCCACCATGAGTTCTTACAGGACGCCGTCAGTTATCTAGGCGTTAGCTTGATTGATAAAAATGAGAACAGCATCGGCTTATTAGCTATCGCGAGTAAATCTCCCATCAGCGACACTAATCTGGCTGAAAACATATTAACTATTGCAACTTCTCGCTCCATCATCGAGTTAGAATATCAAATTGAGATAAATAATAACAAACGCTACAAACAAGGACTGGCGCAAATCGATGACTGGATCGCTCGATTGATCACTGAAGGTTATGACAGGCATGCTTTCTTTAAAAATGTTTGCCGTGCAGCACAAGATATCACCGGTTCACAACTTGCTGCTTTTCCTGCACTACATAGTGATGAAGAAAACTATCATTTCATAGCGGCCAGTGGCTTACAGTCTGAAAAACTTGAATCGCTGAGCATGCGTATTGATGACGGTGGTCTTTGTGCATGGACAATTGCAAATAATAAAAAACAATTAATAAACGACGTCGCCACTCATTCGCGTGCAAAAAAACAACTGACTGATATCGTAAATATAAAATCAGCTTTACTCACCCCCGTCACACTCAATGACCGACCTTACGGTGCGATTTCCGTATTCAAAATGTACGACGACTTCGACATTATTGATGAACAATTAATGTCGCAATTCAGCCAAAGTGTACAGATGGCCATCATTAACATGCAACTAGTCAGTGACATTCGATCCGAACGTGAACGTGCTGAAGTCACACTACACTCTATCGGTGATGCCGTCATAACAACTAATGTTAATGGTGAAATTGAATACATGAACCATGTTGCAGAATCATTGACGGCATGGTCATTAAACGAAGCCAAAAGCATAACAGTACAAAACGTATTTAGAATTGAAGACATCGACACCGGTGAACCGATACATGACGTTGTTATGTCATGCCTTGATGATGGCATTATCATCAATAAGAGCGCCATCAGTCTGGTTAGCCGCAATGGCAACAAAAAAGACATCGAAAGCTCCATATCTCCTATTTTAAATACGTCAGGAAAAGCGGAAGGTGTCGTCATTGTTTTCCATGATGAAACACAACGTCGCCACCTTGAGAGCACAATTAAACATCAGGCTGCGCATGATTCCCTGACAGATCTGCTAAATCGCGATGCGTTTGATACTGAGTTATCTGATCATGTTTATGGCGCTATCAACAATAATCAGAACCATGTTTTGTGTTACCTCGACCTGGACAGGTTTAAACTTATCAATGACACCGCCGGCCATAGCGCTGGTGACCAATGCTTAATTCAAATCACTTCATTGATTCAATCACACATACGCGGTGACGATATTTTAGGTCGTCTCGGTGGTGATGAGTTTGGCTTAATATTAAAAAACTGTTCGCAACAAAGCGCCCTCAAGGTAACCAACACCATTGTTGGTGCTATCGCAAATATGCCATTTAACTGGGATGGCTGTGATTATAAACTAGGTGTTAGTATTGGCATAAATCCACTCAATAGCTCTAGCCAAAATGCCGCCGAAGAAATACGTAAAGCCGACCTCGCTTGCTATACTGCAAAAGATCAAGGAAAGAGTCAGGTTTATGTCTATGAAAAACAAGACAGTGAATTAATTCGTCGCCAGCAAGAAACCATTTGGGCAACAAGAATTACTGAAGCAATCGAACATAATAGACTGTGCTTATATGCGCAACCCATCGCATCTTTAAAAAATAAAAAACCGCTTAATAGTCATGTAGAAATTCTTGTTCGCCTTATTGATGATGGTAATCAAATTATTTCGCCAGCCGCCTTTATACCCGCAGCAGAGCGTTATAACTTAATGCACTTAATAGACCGAAAAGTAATCAGAGAAACTTTCGCATATATCAATAAATATTCAGAAAATGATACAAACAACACCCTTTACTCTATCAATTTATCCGGAAACACATTAACAGATAAGGATATTATTCGTGATATTAAAGATATGGTTTCTGAATTTGACATCAACACTAAATCTGTCTGCTTTGAAATTACTGAAACGGCTGCCATTCAAAATTTAAAACAGGCGAAAAAACTGATTAAAGAATTAAAATCAACCGGTTTCAAATTTGCATTGGATGATTTTGGCAGCGGTTTATCTTCTTTCCAGTATCTCAAAAACTTACCTGTTGATTTCCTTAAAATTGACGGTAGCTTTGTCGCCGACATGGTAAACAACACCATTGATTACGCTATGGTTGCCGCTATTAATGAAGTTGGACATGTTATGGGAATTGAGACCATTGCCGAATATGTTGAGAATGATCAGATCATCAAAAAATTAAAAGAAATTAACGTGGATTACGGACAAGGTTATGGCATCGAACAGCCTAAGCCTATTGAAGAAATTCTGCCTATTGAAAGCAATAAAAAATCACCCTCGCTTAAGATCATTCACAATAAACCTGGCTGGACTTAAGTACTCCAGAATTTTTTTATTTATTGGCATAGGCTCGTCGTTAATTTGTGCAGCAATGATTTCCGCTGATAAAAAAGCAGTAGTAAAGCCACGTGAGCCGTGTGCGGCAGATACATACAAACCATATTTGTTTTTTGCCGGTTGGTAAAATTTATTAACTCTCCCATGACTGATATCTGAATACTCATTTTCAAAAAATGGTTTATCTGGCATTACTCCTACGATGGGTACTCTGTCAGTAGATACTATTCGAAACCCTGCCCATGCATCCACACAATCATCGCTTTCAAATGTATCCGGGAGCATCTTATCGAGAGACTTTAAAAGCTCGGCGGTTTCATCTTCATCAATAGCTAATGAATCATGAGTATGCGAATAGCTTGCACCGACGTAATGTTTACCCTCAATCGAAGGCGTAATATGAATATTACTGTTTATTGCCATAGAAATTTTTTTTGATTTTTCATTCGCATTTAACACCGCTACCTGACCACGTACACGTTTTACAGGAAACACCGTTTCCATGCCGATTTTGTTCACTCCTTCCCCATTTGCCACCACCAGAACATTACTCTCAATAAGCTGCTTAGTATCCGAAAAACATTGCCACTTATTATTCGTGTTTGTGATGCCATCAATTTCAGCGTGAAGTATGCTTAAGTTTTCTCCACATTCCTCTTTTATTACGGCACATAACACTGATGGCAACACCACACCCGCAGACGAAAAATTGGCAAAAACACTCTCACCATCTTTAAGTTCAGGCAACATCGTTCCCATAATTTTTTCTTGAATATCTACATAATTTTTATTGAATTGATTTTTGTTAATGATATCGTTTAGTCTTTTCTCATTGATTTGTTGCACTATTCCATCATTAAACCAAAATTGTTTTGAATGCTTTTTTTGCAGACGATTTAACATGGCTACGCTATAACAATAAGCTGCCGTATAAAATGCCATGTCTACCTCACCATCAATAGACAGACGTGGGCAGACGATAGCAGCAGGATTACCCGATGTTTCACTTGCTACATCCAGGTGTCTATCGATAATTGTAACTTTCCAGCCACGTTTAATCATTGCATATGCCACACACAAACCTGCTACACCTGCTCCGATAACGCACAACTGTTTGCTTTCAGCTTTTGATTTAAGTACGCCAGAGTTCGTAGCTGAACTAAACCAGGGTTTATCAGAATATTTTAGTTCTTTTATATTTGAACCACTAAACACACCTTTTAACATGTCACGTTTTTTACCGTAGCCGTTAATTTTTTTTACGTCAAAGCCAGCACTTATCAAATTGCGTTTCACAAAACCTGCAGCCGTATAAGTACTAAACGTGGCCGCTTCACGAGAGTTAATGGCGAGCTTCTCAAAAAGATCGGTCGACCACATTGCTGCATTTTTAGACGGTGCAAAACCATCAAGATACCAGGCATCCACTTTAAGATTTTCACCCGTTAAAGCTTCCAGAGCATCCTGAAATTTAAAATGAATAACGACACGATTATTAAACAGATGGCGTGTATGACTCGTTTCTACAGCGGGTGGATAGTGTTCTATAAATTCATCACAGAGTGACCGTAGTTCCGGATAACGAGAAAGCAGTTCAGTAATAGCCTGTGGGGAAAGTGGGTATCTTTCAATCGCGATGTAATGCAGTATTTTATCTTCAGCACATGCCTCGCAATGTTTTAGCCATTTTCTTATGGTTAGCAGACAATTTAGCCCACTGCCCAGACCCAACTCAGCAATAACGAACTGGTCTGCACCCTGCCAACGTTCTGGCAACCCGTTATGATTGAAAAACACATGCTTAAATTCGTCTTCACCAGAGATATTTTCATTCTGGTCAGATGAATAATATATATCATCAAACATTTCACTATATGGCTGCGAATCACGCCATATTAAATTTGAATACTGCATTTAGGGATACTCTGATTAAGGTAATTAATTTCAGGTGCAGGAAATATCTTCTGTAGCTTTCACGAAGTGAGGCGTAATAGTCACTCTATTACAAAGAACTTCGAAAGGGCTACAGATGATTTTAACAAGTCTAAAATAATTGGACATGATCAGGGTATCCCTAACTCGGAAATAAGGTAAAATTGCGGATTTTAAAGTATACGTTCCCTCTTCCGCTGGGAGGGAGAACTAAATATTAAACAGATTAACAGACAGATTAACAAAATATGCAATTAACTAACAAAACCATTCTTATCACGGGTGCCAGTGATGGCATGGGCAAAGCAACCGCTCTTGAATGCGCCAAAGCTGGTGCAACAGTCATCATCCACGGTAAAACACAGCCCAAACTGGAGCTTCTGTACGATAAAATAGTCGATGCAGGGTATCCTGAGCCCGTTATCTATCCTCTCGATTTTGAAAAGATGACACCGGAAGATTGTGATACATTAAATGATGTCATACACAAAGAATTCGGTAAGCTGGATGGATTATTTAACAATGCTGGCTGGCTAGGTGCATCTACCCCCGCCCAACTTTACGATACAAAACTCTGGCACCGTGTCATGCAAATTAATCTCAATGCGACCTTCATGCTAACTAAAGCTTGCATACCATTACTGAACAAAGCCAACGCAAGCTCTATCCTGTTCAATATTGATAATAAGAATACTGCTTATTGGGGTGCTTACGGAGTATCAAAAGCCGGGCTTCGCTCTTTTATGGAAATATTGTCCGATGAACTGGAATCATCAACCATTAATGTTAGCGGATTAATTCCAGGTGCAGTCAAAACATCTTTTAGAACGCGCGCATTTCCTGCAGAGGACACAAGTGGCTTAACATCCCCTGATGAAGTTGCGAAAGCGGCTGCTTACTTACTTAGCGATGACGGTAAAACGATTAACGGTGAATCTACACATGGAAAAATATTTGACCTCAAAGAAGTGATATCTGCTTTATAACGCCGTGTCTTTCTCAAAAACAGGTTTTGCCAACACCAGAAAATACGCAGTCGCTATGCCAGCAGATCCAAATATCATACACATCACCATAATTTGATAACGGACAGCTATTAAAGGTGAAACACCTGATAATATCTGCCCGGTCATCATTCCCGGCAGGGAAACCAGACCCACTGCAAATAAAGAATTGATAACGGGAATAAGTGAAGACTGAAACGCAATGATGCGCGCTTCATCATAGGGAACATCTCGACTAATCTCCGCATTTAATCGTTCAGCAGCCAGGCTGACACTATTCATCGCATTAGCGAATATCATCCCGGCGATAGGCACCATCGAAGGCGCTGAATACCAGGGATCAAGTGCCAGCACTCCCTGAGAGATTAACAATAACGTTATTCCACCACCAACAGCTAACGCCATAAAAGCATGTTTATATAACTGTAATCGCTTGTCGGCTATCGTTCCCAGCGCAATCCAGCTAGAAGCAAAAACCATTACGGCAAGGATAATTATGACTAAAGCTGCACTGTCCGACTCGAAAATATAAGTCAAAAAATAACCGATTAGCAATAGTTGCACCAGCATTCTTGATACAGCATAGAGCGCATTACTGGCATTGAGTGACCATTTAAAAAGAATAATAATAGTCAGCAGTACTGGAACAAAAGCTAAAGACAAATTGATCAGTGAGATTGACTGGATAGTATTATTCATTACATCTAATTTCTTTGTAGTAGTTAAATCGTAATAATATGTTTTAATTTTAACTGATGGCCTGTATTCGACTTAGAGCGGACAGTCGAAAACAACATCAAAAGATTTTAAAACTTGAACCGCAGAGAAGAGTCGATTGTTATTGATGTGAACGAACTTCGTCATTTCGGCATGTTTTTAGCCGGAATCCATCTATCAGGCTAGTGCAAGTCTTAGACGTGGATACCGGCTAGAAACATGCCGGTATGACAACACTTTTATAATCGTATTTATATTCTCTGCGGTTCAAGCTTTTCGATCTCGTTCCCACGCAGGAGCGTGGGAACGAGATAACTTCGTCATTCTGGCACGTTTCTAGCCGAAATGACGTTGTTTTTATAATCGTATTTATTCTTCTCTGCGCCTTCGCGTCTCTGCGGTTCAGATTTTTGACTTTAACTCTTTAAACATCCGCTTCTGGTCGAAAGCAGATACCACAATTTATAACTATTCCATCAAGTTAACTTCGATTCCCTGCTCACGAAGATGATCTGCACGTTTATCAACATATCGCTGAAAATTAGTCTGCGTTTTATATGAGCCAGACGCCACATAATCCATTGCAGTCTGCGTATGGAAAGCTTTTAGGTAAGCATCCGTTCTGAATACCTCTTCGCCTTTTTGATCAAAGAACAACAAACTTGGTGAAAACTTCACGTCCAATTGTTTTGCCCAGTCACGAATTTTTATTGTTTTTCCTGATGGTGAAATAATTTTTTCATCAGACCACATATCTAATACAAGTACATTAAAACTAGACAATAATTTTTTGCTTTCCTTTCGTTTCAAAATATCAAGATGTAATTCATCACAGACATTACATTTTTTTTGTTCAAATAGAACCAACAATGGTTTATCTTGTTTGGTTAAATCTGTGGTTGATACAACCGTATTAATATCATCATGCAAACGCCCCGTGGAAGGCTGCGTGCTGACTTTAGCCATGTAGTCTTGATAACTATATTTAGCTTCCTGCTTTTTCCCTATGTAGTCCAGTAACGCGCTGAACTTTTCTGGTGGATAATAACCGTTAGCGCGAAAAATAATTTTATTCTTCTCGTTAAAAAAAATTAAGGTGGGGGTGTATTGAACCTTTAACGCTTCTGCAAATGATTTTTCGGTATAGGTTTTATCGCCGACCACAACATCCTGGTCACCCCAGAGATTAATTGCAACCACATCAAAATATTTTTGTGTTTTTTCAGAGATGTTACGTTGACCAAAATTATCTTCAAGTAATATCTTACAATACGGGCAGCCGTCCTGATAATAATAAACCATCAATCGTTTATTATTATCTGCAGCCTCTTCTATATCTTCGAATAGATCAAGAAAGGAAACTTTGAACCAGGCAGGTTTTTCTTCATGCCCCGGGTTGACCATGCCGGCAGACAGCTCACCTTCAGACTTAGCAAACGCTAATTGAGAAACCATACACAAAACAACAGATAAAAAAGTTAATGAATACGTTTTTTTCATAATACACCTATCTTTTAGTTCTCAGCTTCTCGTCAATAGCTGGCAATTAAAAAACTAAAATTAAAAACTTGAACCGCAGAGACGCAGAGTTTTATTTTTTTAATAGCGCCTGCGGCGCAATTAAAAAATATTAAGGCTTTCTCTGTGCCACCGCGTCTCGATAATTGCTCCTGCATTATTCTAGTTACGGGCGTCCTGCCCTAATCTGCGATTCAAGTTTTTAAAGCTTTTGAGTGCCTGCTAAGGTCGAATTCCAATATCTATATTTAACGCTTTTTCTTGCCTTTATTCCATACTGATTTCTTATCTTTATTTGTGCCACTCTTGCCATTATGACCAGAGTTCGACCCAGAAGTTTTTGCACCCGATTGCCCGCCAAATTTCTGATTTCTTATCGATTCGTTTCTTGCCTTATCGCTTCTCTGTTTCGCCATCTCGTCACGATTTTCAGGCCACTCGAGATTGATATCATCGAATAAAGTTTTTATTTCTTCCAGTGATAATTCACGCTTAGTTCCAACTTTTAAATCTCTCGGTAGCACTAAACTACCGTACCGAACTCGAGTCAATCGACTCACACGCATATCTTGCGATTGCCATAGTCGACGTACTTCTCGGTTTTTACCTTCTTTCAAAATGACATGATACCAATGATTCGCACCCTGCCCACCAGAATCGAGAATTTGGTCAAACTTGAGTAAACCGTCTTCTAACTCTACGCCTTTTAATAAATTATTAATAATTTCACTGGTTACTTCGCCGTTCACTCTTACCGCGTATTCACGCTCAATTTCACTGGAAGGATGCATTAGATGATTGGCCAGATCGCCGTAGTTGGTAAACAATAATAAACCACTGGAATTAATATCCAGACGACCAACACTGATCCAGCGACCTTCATGTAAACGACCGATGCTATCAAAAACCGTTCGACGGCCTTCATCGTCTTTTTGTGTACAGATTTCACCTTCTGGTTTGTTATAGAGCAAAACGCGAATGCGCTTAACATCAGAGGTAATCACCGCTCGGCGTTTACCGATGTTGACCTTATCACCCTCTTTTACATGATCACCGATTTTTGCCAGCTGACCATTGATACGGATTTGCTCTTCACCGATAAGGCGCTCGATTTCACGACGCGAACCATAGCCCATCCGCGCGAGCGCTTTTTGCACACGTTCTTGTTTGGCACCTTCAGGTGGTACGCGTTCAGACATAGAATATTTTCTCTATAATGATTTTTTGTAGGTGTAAATAAATTGTCTGGAACAATTTATCACGTTAGCCCCGAAGGGGTAAGGCATAAGGATATGTCGAATAATTCATTCGCACAACAGTGTCAGTGTATACGTTCATCGTGCGAATGAATTCGCACCTACATAAGTAACATTCAGTACACAGATATAACGAAAATATTTATACGTTAGAAACCTGTTTCTCTGTTTCTTCCTGCGCTTCAATTTCGTCATCAAAAGTAGAAACATCTTCAGCTGCTTCTTCAACAACGTGCTCATCTTCAGACATAGTTTCACCTGAAGTGATCTCACTTGAAGCAATTTCATCATCAAGTTCACTTTCAGCCGCATCTACTTCATTCACAGATTCATCTATAGAATTTGCTTCCATAGATGTATCGTCTGTAGACGCATCTGATGCATTATCAATATCATCGTCTTTCAGGTTTTCATCTGGCTTTTCTAAATCGTTTGATGTATTAGCATCCGTATTAGCATCATCATCCAGTTCTAACTCAGGATGAATGCTTTCCAGATCTTTTATCTCAGCCAGTGTAGGTAGCTGATCCAGTGTTTTTAAATTGAAATAGTCGAGGAATTCTTTTGTTGTACCATACAGTGTTGGTTTACCGGGTACGTCTTTATGCCCTAACACTTTAATCCAGTCACGTTCCATCAAAGTTTTGATGATATTCGAGCTCACACTCACACCACGTACTTCTTCAATTTCGCCACGTGTGATTGGTTGGCGATAGGCGATGAGAGACATGGTCTCTAATAGTGCACGGGTGTAACGCGCTGGTTTTTCTTCCCACAAACGACCTACCCAGGTAGCGTATTCCTGTCTTACCTGTAAACGAAAACCACTAGCAACCTGTTTCAGCTCATAGCCACGTGTCTCATAGTCATCCGCCATTTCGTGCAGGGCTTTACGAATTTCATCACGTGTTGGGCGTTCTTCATCCAGTTCAAATAAGCCTTCCATATGGACAACCGTTAATGTTCTATCAGCACCTAATAAAACGGCTTCAAGAATATTTTTTAGTTTAGCTATTTCCATGACTGACCCTCAAACCTGAATAAATAGTAATTTTAATTATTGTGTTCAGCAGCAGGACTTTCAGAACCCACGGCTGTTAGATGTATCGGTGCAAACGCTTCTGACTGAACTAGATCAATCAACTGCTCTTTAACCAGTTCCAGAATAGCCAGTAAAGTAACAACCACACCACGACGCCCTTCTTCGATGGTAAACAGACTGGTGTAGTCAGTAAATCCATCACTGCTAATAGCGCTTAATACATTGCTCATACGCTCACGTACAGATAAAGCTTCACGTTGAATATGATGATGTGAGTACATATCCGCGCGCGACATGGCATCTTTAAAAGCAAACAATAAATCTCGTAAATCGACTTCCGGTACCGGTTTATCCTGATGCAATTCTGGTAGTTCGACATCGGTCAGGTATACCTCACGAGAAACACGAGGCAGTTCATCAAGATTTTCCGCTGCAGTTTTGAAGCGTTCGTATTCCTGCAAACGACGAATCAACTCTGCACGTGGATCATCTTCATCTTCGCTTTCTGCCGGCCGCGGCAATAACATGCGCGATTTGATCTCTGCCAGCATTGCCGCCATCAATAAATATTCAGCGGCTAATTCAATTTTTAGATTCTGCATCATGTCGATGTACTGCATGTACTGACGCGTGGTATCTTCCAGAGGAATCTCTAAAATATCTAAATTCTGACGTTTGATTAAATACAATAATAAATCTAACGGACCTTCAAATGCTTCCAGTATTACTTCCAGTGCATCGGGTGGAATATATAAATCCTGAGGTACCACGGTAAGCGGCTCGCCCTGTACCAAAGCAAAAGGCATTTCACTCTGAGCACGACCTGTTGCCGTCACTTTATCGGCGATCTGGTCTTTTTTATCCGATTGCCCGGGGGGGGATTTTTCTTGTACGGCTATATCCGACGACTTATCAGACAATTCATCACGTTGCGCCTCAGCACGTTGCTGTTCTTCGTGTCGCTGGGTTTCCTGAATGTCTGGATTGCTCATAAGTTATTGTTCTTAAGGAGTTCTAGATGTAGGCAATGCCCATCGCTTTTCTGACATCTTCCAGTGTATCACGTGCAACCTCTCTTGCGGCCTCATTTCCTTCATCAATAATGGCTTTTACAGTCGACACATCTGACTCATATTCCTTCGCCCTTTCCTGCATAGGCTCAAGCTCCGCCAGCACCGCATCGATGATGGGTTGCTTACACTCAACACAGCCAATCGATGCATTGACACAGCCATTTTTCACCCATTCACGTGTGCCATCATCTGAATAAACTTCGTGAAATTGCCAAACGGGACACTTAGCCGGGTCGCCCGGATCATCGCGACGCACACGCGCTGGATCAGTCGGCATGGTGCGCAGTTTTTTGGTAACGATATCGGGTTTATCACGCAGGGCAATGGTATTACCATACGACTTGGACATTTTCTGACCATCCAGCCCCGGCATTTTAGACGCGGGTGTTAATAGCGCCTGCGGTTCAGGCAGAATAATTTTACCCGAACCCTCTAGGTAGCCAAATAATCGTTCTTTATCACCAATTGAAATATTTTGCTGAGAATCCAGTAAAGCACGCGCCACACTCAAGGCTTCGATGTCGCCTTTCTCCTGATAATCCTTACGATATTTGAAAAACATACGGGCGTTTTTCTTGCCCATTTTTGCCGCCGCATGTTGCGCTTTTTCTTCAAAGTCAGGCTCGCGCCCATAAAGATGATTAAAACGACGAGCGACCTCGCGGGTTAGTTCAACATGGGCAACCTGATCTTCACCGACCGGCACCATGCCTGCTTTATACACCAGAATATCAGCACTCTGTAACAAGGGATAACCCAGAAAACCATAAGTCGCCAGATCTTTCTCTTTCAATGCTTCTTGCTGATCTTTGTAGGTGGGCACACGTTCCAGCCAGCTTAGCGGTGTAATCATCGAGAGCAAAGTATGCAGCTCAGCATGCTCAGGCACTTTTGACTGGATAAATAATTTAGCTGAACCCGGACTAATACCCGCAGCCAACCAGTCGACCACCATCTCCCAGGTGCTCTGCTCGATAACAGAAGGGTCTTCGTAATGCGTGGTTAAAGCATGCCAGTCGGCAACAAAAAAGAAACACTCATACTCATGCTGTAACTGCACCCAGTTTTTTAGCACGCCATGGTAATGCCCAAGGTGCAATCGACCAGTGGGGCGCATGCCCGATAAAACGCGTTGATGTTGTGTTGCTACTGTTGTGTTCAAAATACCTATCCTATTTGTACTAACGCCCTAAAGACCAAAAATATAACCGACCATTTTGACAAAATGCTGCACCATCGGCCACAAGATTTTACCGAGTATTCCGCTGACTAATAATAATAAAATAATCACCATACCAAACCGCTCTAACTGCATATACGGTAACGCTAACTTGGGTGGCAATAAACCAGCAAGCACCCGTCCACCATCCAGCGGTGGAATCGGTAATAGATTCAGCACCATCAATACAATATTAATGATGATACCGTTCTCCCCCATTTTTACCAGAAAGGTCAATACCTGAGATTGATCCAGTGTCATCACCGACAACTGTATAAACATGGCCCAGATACATGCCATTATAAAATTTGATGCCGGCCCGGCTACTGCAACCAATGCCATATCCAGCATCGGTGATTTAAAATACTGCGGCTGAACCGGCACCGGCTTCGCCCACCCCATCACAAAAGGACTAACCGTCGCCAAAAACAATGGCACCACAATCGTACCCACCGGGTCGATATGCTTAATCGGGTTAATCGTAATTCTGCCTAATTTTTTTGCCGTAGGGTCACCTAACTTATTCGCAACCCAGCCATGTGCGGCTTCATGCAAAGTAATGGCAAATAATATCGGGGCGGCCCAGACTGCAATGGTATAGGCAATATCAGGAATGGATGACATGTAAAATTAATTCGTCGCTGTATAGCTTTTATTGTAGGCACGAAGTTTACACGAATTGTTTGTATGCTTCACCGTAGTACTCTTGAAAATTAATCCACCCTCGTTCCCATGCTTTAAAGCCTTAGTAATTATTTGTCGTTTAATCATTACGTAAAGGCACTTATCCTGTGCCTCGTGGGAATGTACAGGGTAATGCACAGAAGGTTACTTAACAGAAGGTTCATGCGGGAGCATGGGAACCAGAGTGTTCTTTTCGCTCGCAGTTACCCGTCACAGCCCATGATCCTTTCCCTTACCATGCCGCCTCACCTCAGGCACACCATCTGTCAATCGAATAACCGTCGTCGGCTCAATACCACAATGCCCACCATCAATAATCAAATCCACATGTTTTTCCAGCTGCGAGCGAATATCCTCCGCATCCGTAACAGGAAATTCTTCCCCTGGCAAAACCAGCGTACAGCTCATTAATGGCTGCCCCAACTCTTCCAGCAAACTATTCACCACCGGATGGTCCATCACCCGTAAACCAATGTGCCGACGCTTGGCGTGCATCAAACGACGCGGCACCTCGCCGGTTCCCGGAAGAATAAAGGTATAAGGCCCCGGGGTTAAGGACTTCAGCAAACGATAGTCAGCATTACCAATCTTTGCATAAGTCGCAATTTCAGATAGATCTCGGCAGACCAGTGTCAAATTATGCTTTTCATCAATCTGACGAATTCGACGTAAACGGGTCACTGCATTTTTATCGCCAATATGGCACCCCAGCGCATAACTGGAATCGGTTGGGTAGACGATTACCCCACCCTTGTGAATAATTTCTACCGCCTGTTTGATTAAGCGTTTCTGAGGATTTTCAGGATGAATTTCAAAATATTGAGACATGGCGGAATTTTACACGTTGTGCGAAATTAATGAAAAATTAAATATGGCAGGTGGCAAGGGTAATAAAATCACTCTGGCTCCCATGCTCCCGCGTGGGAACCTTTTACCCGCACAGAGCATAGGAACGAGAGCATCTTTAAAACTTACAACATAAAACTATTATTTAGTATTTAGGTATAATGCCCAACCTACTAAAATAATTCGCACCAAAAACAAACGATAATTTACATTAATAATATGAAGTTACTATTTGATTTTTTCCCAGTTATTCTTTATTTCTTAACCTACAAACAAGCCAATTTTCTCATTGAAAATACGTTTGCAGGTCAACTGATAAACCCTGAAGACCCTGAATTTATCAGCGCAACTTTCCTCGCTATCGGCGTCGCTATAATCTCCAGCTTCGTGCAGGTTGGTATTCACTGGTTTAAAACACGCGCCTTCGAACGCATGCATATCATATCGTTGTCACTTATCGCTGTGCTCGGCACCATTACTATATTCATCGGTGACCCGGTATTTTTTCAATGGAAACCGACTTTACTAAACTGGCTATTTGCCGTGGTTTTTCTCGGCAGCATGTTTATTGGTGACAAACCCATCATCCAACGCATGATGGGGGAACATATCTCTCTACCAAACGATGTCTGGCGCACACTAAACCTGTCATGGATTGCCTTCTTTTTCATCAGTGGCGCAGCCAACCTATATGTTGCGTTCTACTACAACATCAGTGCGGCAGATAATGTCCGAATGGATGCATGGGTAGATTTCAAATTATTTGGATTAATGGGCCTGACCCTCGGCTTCATCATCCTGCAGGCTCTCTATCTGTCACGACACATCTCCGAAGATGACGTCGAAGACAAAGACACCGAACAAAAACAGGAAAACCCATAATGCTGTACGCCATCATCGCGCAAGACGTTGAAAACAGCCTCAAAGATCGTCTAGCAGCCCGCCCTAAACATCTAGAGCGTTTAACCGCATTACAGGAACTTGGGCGATTAATATTAGCCGGCCCCCACCCTGCCGTCGACAGTGACGACCCGGGAGAAAACGGTTTTACTGGCAGTCTGATCGTCGCCGAATTCGAAAACCTTGAACAAGCAAAAACCTGGGCCGATGCCGACCCATACGTAACAGCAGGCGTATACACCAACGTAACCGTTAAACCTTTTAAGAAAGTTTTCCCAAAATAGCCACAACGCCTGTTAACCAGACACTATTTACTATAAAATGCGCGCTGCATATATGCCGGGGTGGTGAAACTGGTAGACACGCCGGATTCAAAATCCGGTTCCTTCACGGGAGTGCCGGTTCGATTCCGGCCCTCGGTACCATATATTTCAATAGGTTGTATAAACTGCTTCGTTTAAACCTATCTTACTCAACCTCTTGTAGACACCCCCTCTTTCTATAAAAAAAAGCACCCACAACAGCCAGCATCAGCTGTTAGCCAATAGTAGTCATTGCCAACTCTAAATTTTGGCTGTATAACACCCTATATTCCGGAGATATACGGAACCGTATAACTCCGTTAGCCAAGCTTCCGACTATCTACCGAAAATCAGGAGTTTTGCGGCGCTGTATAATAAACTGTTGTGTTCTGAAAAAATATAAAAACGTAAGAAAAATACTGAAAATCATGTAGGAAAAGGACTAAAGCGACGGATGAAATTGCAAGTAGCTCAAAAGCATGATAAGAATAAAGCACTATAAAACGACTGCTTAACATTAGTTAAAGGCAGATCGTTTTATAGTGCTTTATACTGTACAAATGCGTTGGTGAATTTTTAAATTTTGTGCGCAGTGGACTTTCAATACTATGTTAAAAGTAATAGTGCCGGCATTAATAGACGAACACAACAACTCGCTGAACCTGACACACGCAAAAGACGCGTGCACAGGTTAGCTATATCATTAGCTTATAAAAGATAAAAACATGGAAGATGAATACCCGAAAATACGAGGCATAACAAGATTAGACTATGAGCACACAAGTAAAGGCTGGTGGGCTAGATATACTCGTGATGGTGTTACATTTAGTGAGGTGTTCCGAGACAATGACAAACGTTTTCGTTCAACAAAAGCC
>UOFE01000027.1_pt1 | contig 59299 bp, 51 predicted proteins | sample 1988381 | NCBI WGS metagenome assembly UOFE01 (sample SAMEA4712194, study PRJEB27164) | hydrothermal vent metagenome | biome: marine basaltic hydrothermal vent biome; feature: marine hydrothermal vent; material: mineral | place: Pacific Ocean | collected 2011-06-14/2011-07-23 | depth 1689 m
GAAGCTAGAAAATTTGGTATCTACTCAGCAATGCCGTGTTCACGAGCTTATCAACTATGCCCACATGCCGTGTTTGTCCGTCCGCGATTTTCAGCCTATAAGCAGGTTTCAGAAGAAATTCATAAAATTTTTCACGAGTTCACAGACATAATCGAACCACTATCACTCGATGAAGCTTATCTTGATGTAACAGAGAGTGACTTGTGCCAACGTTCGGCAAGTTTAATGGCTATGGAGTTAAGGCAAAAAATTGCCAGCACGATTTACCTCACAGCTTCTGCAGGCATCTCTTACAATAAGTTTTTGGCTAAACTAGGCTCAGACCAAAATAAACCCAATGGTCAATTTGTTATTAAACCAGGAGAGGCAGAACATTACCTGTATGATTTACCGATTGGTCGATTTTATGGCGTAGGCAAAGTAACAGAAACTAAAATGAAATTAAATGCCATCACTACGGGGGGTGATTTAAAAAGCAAGAGTAAACTTGAACTACAGAAACTATTTGGTAATGCAGCCGAATACTACTACGATATCGCGAGAGGAATCGATAACCGACCAGTGACGTCTCACCGGATAAGAAAATCACTGGGCTCAGAGACGACTTTTCAGCAAGATAAATCAGACATCGATGAGATGCTAATTCAGCTATACACCCTTCTGGAAGAAGTTCTAGAAAGCCTTTCACGACGAGAACTATTGGCTTTCACACTAACCATCAAAGTGAAATATGCAGACTTCACACAGGTCACCCGAAGCTACACCAGTGACTCCATTATCTCCACACACGATAAAGCCACACAACTCATTCCCGCATTACTTGCTAAAACAGAGGCAAATATAAAAAGTGTTCGCTTGCTTGGTATTTCTTTCTCTAACCTACTGAGACACAAAGACTTCACCGGCAGTAACCAGCTACCACTATTTTGACGCATTAATCAGAGATCTCCGCCCCTACCCATTCTGTAGAATAGTTTCTATCTCTGTTTTCATCTAAGATTCACAGCGATTATCCAAATGCGCAAAAAAATACTCCGTTTTTTTCACAGACAGTCGAAAGCCAATGGCCCTTTTCGTCAATACTCTGATTATAACCAGTCTGTTTGGCACACTGGTTACAGCAGACAGCAAAAAATTAAATATTGATATACCATCTCAGATTTCAAACACATCGAGTCACTCACCCGGTTACAGTGCGCTCAGATTACTCCTGGATGATGAGCAATATCTAACTACCATCAGACGCACAAAGATGATTTTCACCTTTTCCAGCATCAGTGATAACTCTATTGAACTGATTGATAATATCGCCGAATCATCAGAACAGGCCATCGATAACCTTGACGAATTAGCACAAAAAAGACCTGTCATCGCATTCGTAGACTTTTCTGAAAAAGCCATCACAAAGGCTACATTTGATTCTTTAAGAATGGCAACAGCAAAAGAATTTATATTCGGTGGTGAAAATTTTGAGAAAGACCTACTACTAAGCCAACTCAGCATTTTAAGATTGATAAGCCATATTGCCGCACAACTAGAAGAGGTCGAACCCAACGAAAAACGCAGCTTGTGGCTAAGTAAATTGTCTAAGCAATATGAGGCGTATTATCAACAGGTAAACATGCGCATTAGTATCAAAGGTCAATCGTAGAAATAAGGATGATAAGATTTTCTCTTTAGAGAGTTATATGGATTGGTTCTTTTCTTGTTTTTCTTTATATTTCTTATACAATTCATCGAAACGAGAGGCAGTGAAACCATTCATCCTTTTATTACCGATGATGATAATAGGCACGCTTCGCCCACGCAGTAATTTAAAGTCTATTTTACCCACTCTATTGTGCTCAACGTCATACGTAACATAGGGGATATTGTTTTTAATAAAATGTTTTTTGGCCTGCTTGCATATGCCACACCATGTGGCTGTATACATCACAACTTTATCTTTTTTTCCCAGACGTTCAACTAATGGCTTAATACTTACGGCTGAATAAGTATTGATTTTTACTTCTACTTGTTCTGTTTTTTTATCGATAGGTGGGTTATCGGTAAATTGTGTATTACCGTACTTATCAACCCATTTATAAATTTCAGCATTAGCAGAAAACACACAGAGCAACAAGGTTGTTGTTAACAGTGTCGCTTTAGTAAAAGAATATGTGCTCGAATACATCGTCTATTAATACTTACTCTACAACTTCCAATAACGGGTTATACACCCACACGGTACGATCACGAAGTTCCTCTTCGATACCTTCGTTATATAATATTGCTACCTGGCTCCATTTTCCCTGCTTAAACATTTCAAGCACCCTTTGCCCCTTCGTTAACTGAGTGACGATACTGCTTTCAACCGTCGGTTTTTTTCTTACATTTAGCTTTCTTGCTTTAACTTCGCGAACTTCACCAAACATCAGGCCGTATTCAAAAATGATCGAATGCATACGGCCTCTAATGACCTTATCGTTACGCATCATCATAGATTGCAAGATGGTGATTGCATCTTCTTGCCCTTGTTTCGCTGCAAGTAAATAATAATCAATGGCTTTTGATGAATCTTTCGGTACATCACCTTCACCCAGGCTATATAACATGCCTATGGAAAAATTAGCATCAGTATGTCCTTGTGAAGAAGCTTTTTCCCACCAGTCTAGTGCGAGACTATCATTCACCCTCAGCCCATACCCATTGAGATACATCCAGCCTATATTGTACTGTGCGTCAGCGTCACCGTCTTCAGCCAAAGGTCGCATTATGCAATATGCTTCAGCAAAATTACCGGTACGCATAGCTTCAACGGCATCTTCCAGATTAGACGCAGTGACCACCGTACTTAAGCTAACGGTTAAAAATATTATTGAAAAAATGAACGCTTTCATATTTATGAATTATTTTTTACTGGCAGATTGATGGCGCATTAAACGAATAGAAAATAATACGATCCAAAAACTGTGCCAGAAAAAATCAAAAATATCAATCGGTTTACCCAGCTCGCCGTTAAATAACATGCGCGTTTTTTCGACCAGATGTGGTTCGGGCGAGAATGGTGCAAGCAACATAAAAATAGCAAAAAAACCTAGCGGGAAAATTGGAATCCAGTCAATTAATTTAAGCATTTTTAAAGTAGCTCTCTAAGTATTCATCAAAGCTAATTTTATCGTTTTTTTCAATCTGTTTTTGCATACTTATTGAATCACTCGCCATCTTTTCAAAAAAGGTACTTTTGTCTTCTGACAAACGATGGTTTTCATAGTATTGCGTATGGTGCTTAGACATACGTTGAGCATAATGGAAGAACCCCTCATCATGCTCACGCATTTCCGCTAACATTCTAGCGGATGGCGTCAATTCCGGATCAAAGACACTGGCGATTTGCGATTTCACACTGGAAAAATAATTTTCGCAGTAATTTGACCTGTCAAGCAAGCTCGCCACATCTTTCATCTTATTGCATAATTCACTGGCCCAATCCTGTAAGCTTATTTGTTCGTCGTCCGTGTTGGTACAGGCTCGTTTTAGATTCAGCCCGGGTTCACGCCCATTGTGCGCAACCAACAAAAGATTTTCATCGATTGCTGCGACCTCATTCTCACATAATTCAGGGCTACTCTGTAACAAACAAAATAACATAAATACTTCCAGAAAATACAACTGCTCTGAGTTAATGCCATGCGGGTCAAATGCATTGACATCTAGAGAGCGTAATTCGACATAGGCTATACCTCTTTTCTTTAAAGCCGTTGAAGGTTTTTCATCGCCTTGCAAAATTTGCTTGGGTCGAACCGAGCTGTAATATTCATTTTCGATCTGTAAAATATTGGCATTAAGTTGCTGGTACACACCATTAACCTTCACACCGATTTCTTCATAACCGGAATACGGTGTATTAATCGCATGCTGAAGACTATCCGCATACGCGTCCAGTGAGTCATAACAGGCTTTTATACCGGCCAGGTCTTCTTTGTTATTCTGATAACCAATATCACCTAACCGCAATGAAGTGGCATAAGGTTCATAATAGGTATTACTATTGAATTCTTGCAATATAGTACGCTGCCCATTTAAAAATGATTTGCATACTGCAGGCGAAGCGCCGAATAAATAAGGTACCAGCCAACCATAGCGCAACAAGTTACGCACCACGCCCATATATTGTTCTGAAATAAAATCCTGTGGATCATCTCTATTGTTTAATATTTTTTGATACTGCTGCCAGAACGAATCAGAAAACGAATAATTAAAATGCACACCTGCGATGACTTGCATGGCTCGGCCATAACGCAGCCCTAAGCCGCGACGATAAGCCGTTTTCATCTGCGCGGCATTCGACGTTCCATATTTCGCTAGCGGAATGCTGGTTTCGCCAGCGACCACACAGGGCATGCTGGTTGCCCATAATATTTCATCATGCAAATTTCGATAAACAAAATTTTGAATATCATCCAATGACTGAATCACTTCGGTCACCGAACTGCACGGTGGAGTAACGAGTTCGGTTAAGGCCTCAGAAAAATCAGTGGTTATTTGTGGATTGGTTAATGCAGCCCCCCAGGCTATCGGGTGTGGCGTCTGCGTGATGCCGCCTTCTGGTAATACGCGCAGACTTTCTTTCTCAAGCCCTATTTTAGATTGGGCTATCGCCGTTTCCATCTCTGGTGTGTCGAGTAATTTTAAACGTTGTTGGAGTTGTTGATACAAGGGGTCTTCACAATTAATCGAGTTATTTGAGCGATGAATTATACTCTAGCTCAATATAATATTTCAGACATTTGTCTAATTAATGGCACTAATTTCGCAACGATTATTTCGCGACTATTCTATAGCGAGGCTTATTAGTCTGTTCTTCATTTTTATCTGCATGGCTGACGATTCGATACTCAAACTGGCAACCCATCGCTCTGGCTGCTTTTTCCATCATTTTCAAAGTCACTGCCCCGCGTATTTCATCCTTTTCCATGACCGATACTCTAGCAGCGCTCACCTGCATTCGCTCAGCGAGTTGAAATCCTTTTAAACCTTGTTTAATACGAATCTGGCGAATCCAGTTGGAATTATTCATGCATCACCTATAAATTAATATATACATTAATTATTAATATATATATTAATATTATAAAATTTTCAATAAAAAAGCTCATTTTTCTACAATTGAGCTCATGTAAATCTAATTAAAACATCTCACCACAGAGACACAAAGCACGCAGAAAGCCTTATTGCCTCGTTTCCATGCTCTGGATGGGAACGAGGCAAATGGATTAATACTTATCAGTCCAGTACATGCGAAACCAGGCCATCGGCTAACTTTGGCTCGAACCAGGTCGACTTAGGCGGCATCACTTCCCCTGCGTCAGCAACCGCCATCAGCGCTTCCATACTGGTTGGGTACAATGAAAAGGCGATGGCCATTTCACCACTGTTCACCCGTTTTTCCAGCTCAGCTAAACCGCGAATACCGCCGACAAAGTCAATACGTGTATCGGTACGCTGATCCGCGATACCCAGTATCGGTTCGATCAGATTATCTGCGAGTAAACTTACATCCAGTGAAGCTACCGGGTCATTAGGGACGAGTTCAGTATTAATGTTCAGGCGATACCACTGACCATCAACATACATACCAAATTCAGTGGCTTTCGTCGGTCTAACTGCTTCTGACTCCTCTGCAACAGTAAATGAGGCTTTAATTTTTTCCAGCACATCATCTTTACTAAGTCCGTTCAAATCCTTAATAACACGATTGTAATCCAGTATATTCATCTGGTTATGCGGGTAAATCACTGACAAGAAGTAATCACTGTTCTGCTTCCCCCCTTTACCACTGTTAGCATGCGTTTTGGCTACACGTGAAGCAGAAGCCGAACGATGGTGACCATCTGCGATATAGATTGCATCCATCGCTTCGAAACCGGCACTTAATTTTTCGATGGTCGCATCATCATCTATCAACCAGAATGTGTGTTGTACACCGTCATCAGCGGTCTCATCGACTAAAGGCGTCTGTTTTGTTGTTTCTTCCAGGATCTGATCCATATCGGCTTGAGATTTATAGGCCAGTAAGACAGGCCCAGTCTGCGCATTTAATGCTTCTATTTGACGAACTCGATCATCCTCTTTCGCAGGACGCGTGAATTCATGCTTACGAACACGATTAGTATCGTAATCTGCGACCGATGCTGCAGCCACTAAACCCACTTGTGAATGCCCATCCATGATTAAACGATAAGCGTAATAACAAGGCTTGTCTTCACGAATAAGAATGCCTTCATCCAACATTTTCTGCAGGTTTTCTGCCGATTTTGCATAGACTGCTGGATTATATGGATCGATATCGTCAGCTAAATCAATCTCTGCCTTGGAAATATGCAAAAAACTCCAGGGACGCCCCGCCGCACGCTCACGTGCTTCCGCAGAATTCAATACATCATAAGGCGGCGCGACAACTTCACTGGCACGATCAGGCACAGGACGTAATCCTGCAAAAGGTTTAATTAAAGGCATAATGCTCTCGGCTATTTTTGAATGCGGGAATTATACAACCTACGTGGCAATCCTTCAGCAAGATTTTATAACATCGGTAAAATCGTTTTCCTTACCGGCTTTATCGCTAATATAATTAATAGGAATGCACTAACCCAGGAAACAACTTCCGGTAACACCGCATGCGCCTCACCCAGTTTTGCCTCAATCTGCCACTGCTGCGACAACAACAGCCACTCAAGCACTAAACCCATCATTAAACTTAAAACTGATAGGCCAGACAAGTACACTAACGTCACTTTTAGTCCCAGCTCTTGCTTCAACAAAACGAAACTGGCGATATTGGTTGCTGGTCCAACCAGCAAAAAAACTAGCACCGCTCCGGGGGAGACACCAGCGAGTAGCAAACCTGCTGCAACGGGTGTTGAAGCCACCGCGCAAATATACATGGGTACACCTACCACTAACATTATCAACATTGCTGTTATCCCCTGCCCCCATTGAGCCAGCCAATCGGGTGGAATAAAAGTCAGCATGGCACCGGCGAGTGCGATTCCGATAAACAACCATTTGGAAATATCATCCAATAATTCTGCACCGGCATACGACAACACTTGTAATAATTTGCTGCTTAACTTATTGGATTTAACGGCGACGTTTTCAGACTTTGTGGTTTCAGAACAACAATCACTTTTAACCGGTTCTTGTTCTTCCGCGCAACAGGCTGACGTTTCGGCTGGTTGCGAATTTTTATTCGATGAACAACAGCCCTCAACTTTTTTGTCCACATTTTTTAAACTGGGAACATCATCGTCAGAAACCAATGTAGTAAGCAACCCGGTTCCGACAGCATTAACCAATGCAGATACAGGACGAAATATTGCCATCACCGGCCCCATTAGTGCGTAAGTTACAAACACAGAGTCAATACTGGTTTCCGGCGTTGAAATAAGAAAAGACACTGTCGCTTCTTTTGATGCGCCTGCACGTCGCAAGCCAATTGCTGCGGGTAGTACTCCACACGAACAAAGAGGTAACGGCGCGCCAAATAACGCCGCACGTAAAATAGCCGGTAACCCGCTTCCGCCGACCCAACGGCGCATGGTTTCTTCTGATATAAATAATTTAATCAATCCGGCAGCCAGCAACCCCAGCAATAACCAGAATGCTGTATCGAGAAAAACTAACCAGATATTATTTAATAATTCAATAATCATAATGTATGAGCCATGTTATTCTAAGATACGTCTTTTAATTATACAGTCGCATCAGTGAAATATTAAACTAGATCACATTAAATTACCCATGGTATAAACAATGCTTTCATTTATTCCTGCTCTGGTCGTGGTAGCAAGTATGCAGGCGGTACAACCCGCAATCATAGAAACTCCTGAAATAATGCTAGAAGTCACAGCCAGAACACCTGACCAGATGGGGTCTTTTTATGAGGCACGTGGTTTTCCCAAGCCCATGCTCAATATACTTAAACAACAGTGCATTATGACTGTCGGCATCACCAATAAAACACAAGATACAATTTGGATGAACCTGTCCAACTGGGAATTCACTTCACAGGGAAAGGTTATACATCGCAAACATCGAAATCACTGGAAACAGCGTTGGCAAAAAATGAATATACCATTAAATAAACAGTCCACCTTTCGCTGGACCCTTATACCAGAAATACTTGACTACTTACCAGGGGAACGTGAAGGTGGCAATATCGTTTTGCCTTTCACTAAAGGTTATTTTAGTTTAAAAGCTGAATTTGCAACGGGTAAAAACAAACAGGGAAAAACGTTAACTATTTCTACTGACAAACTGTTTTGTGCGGAGGATGCACAATGAACAAAAGGACAAGGCAACTTTTTTTTATAATCATTACCAGTCTTAGCATTGCAGCCAGTGCAACAGAAATAGAACCGCCATTCGGCATACGACACTATGAAATAGGACAGGCGAAAAATTTTAATTTACCCGATATTGACGGTGAGAATTTTCAATTAGACTCAACCAGAGGAAAATGGGTCTTCCTGCATTTTTGGGCAAGCTGGTGCGGACCTTGCCAAGAGGAGATGCCGACAATTCAGCGCTTGGCTGAAACCTTCGATGACAACATGCTTAAAATCGTAATGATTAATACTGCCGAAGACGAAGACACCATCTTTACTTTTTTAAGCGCTATCAATGTTGATGTCAACAGCTTGATGGATATGGATGGACTAGTGACTGAAGTGTGGAAACCACGCGGACTGCCGACTACTTTTTTAATCAATCCTGAAGGTGAAGTGAAGTATCAGGCTATTGGTGGTCGCGAGTGGGGAAACCCGATATATATTAATTTCATTAAACAACTTGTATCAAACTAAAAACTGTTTTTCTGAGCAACTGTTTTAGTCATGTTCTATAATTTAAATCAAAGTCAAAAAACTTACCGCAGAGATGCGGAGAAAAACTAATTGTTTTTGGTGCACATGAACAATGTAGGTGTGAATTTATTCGCACAACGGACGCTTACTCTGGCATCTGCGTGCGAATAAATTCACACCTACATTGGAATAATCAACACCAGTAATTATTTGCCTCTGCGTCTCAGCGGTTCAAGTTTTTAAAATTTCTAGCTGCACACCATTAGTAAAGAGCTATTTCACTCAATTGCATCAACTGCTTCATTCTCAACATAAATAACCATTCGCATAAGATCAGATAACGACTTGGCTTCCATCTTTTGCATAACGTGCCCGCGATGCGCTTCCACTGTTGAAAGTGATATATTTAAATCAGCGGCAATTACTTTGTTGCGCTTTCCAGCAGTGATCGCATAGAGCACTTCATTTTCTCTCTTTGTAAGGGTGTTAATTTTTTCCTTTATTACACCTACTTTCACGTTTTTTCCGCGTTGCAGCGAATCGACTTTAAAAGCACGGTGCACACTATCCAGCAATTCCTGTTCGTTAAATGGTTTTTCAACAAAGTTAATTGCGCCAGCCTGAACCGCTTTCACTGCCATCGGAATATCGCCATGCCCACTTATAATAATCACCGGTGGCGCATCGCCCATTTCATTTAATTTTTCTTGCAAATCTAATCCACTCATGCCCGGCATCCTGACGTCTAGCAAGATACAGCCTTCAAAATCGGTTCGATAATTACTTAAAAAATCATCTGCTGAATTAAAAGCTACAACGTCGAGTCCAACAGACTCCATTAGTAGCGTGATAGCACTTCTCACTTCTTCTGCATCATCGATAATATATACCTTACAGGTATCCATAAAAAACTCCTACGATTGAGTGGGTAGAGTAAATTTAAAAATTGCACCTTTACCCGATTTTTTTTCCAGGGAAAGCTTGCCACCGTGTTCGGCGATAATCCCTTCGCTGATTGACAAACCTAGCCCCATACCATCTTGCTTAGTTGTAACAAAAGGCGTAAATAACGTGTCGCGCATTGCATCGGTGAATCCCGGGCCATTGTCCGCTATTACCACCATCGGTTCATTGTGTTCTGTCATTGATGTTTTAATGGTCAATAATTTGTCTTCACCTTCATTATCTGACATGGCTTCTATCGCATTCTTTATCAGGTTCAATATAACCTGATCAATTTGAATATGTTGTGCATAAACATCTGGCAGATTTTCATCTAACTGAATATTTAATTTTACACTATCATTTTTAAGACTATGTCTGATTAATATTAAAACTTCTTTGATTAAGTCATTAAGATTAACCAATGTTCTATCTGGTAATTCTTTTTTAACAAAATTACGTAACTGCTGAATAATCCCCCCCGCTCTTCGTGCCTGTTTACTAATTATTTCCAGTACATCATTTACTCTGTCGATATCAATTTTTTGAAATTCAGTTAATCGAATACAGGCATCCGCATTGGTTGCTATCGCTGTTAACGGTTGATTTAATTCATGCGCCATTCCTGATGCCATTTCGCCCATGGTACTGACTCTGGCAACATGCGCCAGTTCACGCCGGTAATTACCTGCCTCTTCTTCCGCTTTTTTGCGCTCACTAATATCCCTGAATATGACAACACTACCAATTGTTATTCCCGCCTCATCTTTTAACGGTGTACTGGTGTATTCCACTGGAAAGCTAGTACCATCATTTTTCCAAAAAATATCGTCTTCGATAATACGTGTTTCATCATCCATAAATGTTTTAAAAACAGGGCATTCATTTCTTGGATTAGGATTGCCATTCTCTTTGGTATGGTGCAATAGATCATGCTGGTTTTTCCCGATAATACTGTCTGCATTCCAACCAGTTATTTTTTCCATAGCCTTATTCACAAATGTTGACCGACCTTCCAGGTCAACACCATAAATTCCATCCGCCACCGAATCAAGTATCAATGAATGCTGCTGCTCGAGTCTTTGTTTGGAAATTTTAAGTTCTTTATTTAAGCGAACAACCAACATTGTCATGGCCAACAAGATTGTCATAAAAACCATACTGAATAATATCCAGTATTTATATTTTTTTAAGGCATCCATTAGGGTAAATTGACCAATACTCTCATATGGTGGTAGTCGCATGTCTTTTAATAATTCATGCACAGGCTGATACTCTAGCGGGATGGACCATTTATTTTTATTATCGGCATCTAGACTGATGACCTTATCTTCATGCATTTTCATTAACGCGATAGCGACTTTTTCAGCCAGTTGATTTGAAGTATGTTGCAATTTACTAAATGGCCATTCTGGGTAAAGTCGAGTACTGTGTTTTTCTGTAAAACCATCACTGATCTGTTCATTAATAATTTTAAAGTCTTGCATATTGATTTTACCATTAGCATCCATGCTCTCCAATATGCCTGTTCGAATGGTACCGACATCCGCCTTGCCATTTAATACCGACATCACAACATTGTCATGAATGCCGCCAAATGTTATTTCCGAAAAATCTTCTCGCGGTTTAATGCCCGCTGCTTCAAGTTCTCTCAGTGCCATTTGAAAGCCACCAAGAGAGGTTTCATCGACGGCCATAAAAGATTTATTTTTTAAATCCTCCAGTGTTTGTATGCCTGTTCTTTTGCTCAGCGTAAATATTACTCCGCCAAAATAATTCACATGCCGGTCTTCGATGCTACGACTTAAAGTTGCGATACGAGATATCCGATGCCGCACCTCCATTACCACGTAAATACCCGAGTTAACCAGAATAAAATGAATATTCTTTGACTTAATGGTTGGTTCAATTTCGTCAAAATCAAGTGGAATTATTCTAAATTTTTTCCCAACAACTTCCTGAGTAAGGTAATCGGCTGTCTGGGCCCAATAAGCGGTGGTTTTATTGTCACCACGATGGCTCAACACACCAATATTAATAATATCCGGTGAGGCAGCAAAAGCGATCTCGGCAGAAAAAAATGCCGTGTAAAGCAGTAATAACAAAATTTGATTAAATCGAACCATCATTTCAAACGACACGTTTAATGTTTTAAATGTACGGGGGTGAATAACAATAATGTGACACCCACAATAATACCAATATTCACAACAATCCCTATTAGTATAAACCACTGCTTATCAACGGTAATCTAGAATATAAAGTTTTGTAAATATAGGTCAAAATACGCTTGCTCAAACTAATGACTGATGCAAGAAGCTTAATTTAAATATGGCACGGAATCACTACCCTATACCAGACAATTATGAATGACACGGCAATCATAACTTTATTATTTTTTGGTGCGGCGATAACACTCCTAGGAATCGGCATTCAATTTTTCTTTGACAGGAGAACACCTGAATGCAGCACAAAAACTTATTCGCCGTTGTTCAAAACCAATATGCTTATCCTGACTTTATTAATCGTCAGTATAAGCATAGTACTCATTCAGTTCGGCATCGAAACATAATCAACCGAAACCTCGATTATCGATATCGCAAGCCAATTTGAAGGAGATATACGCGAAAAAAATTAATAACCGCGAGGCAATGACTTATTTTCATCCCAGCTTTTTATGAAAAGAGTCAAACGGAATAAACATAATAGCAAATGTAATACCTCAGAACATTACAACTAATTTAGGTTTATTCTCAATATTGCTGCTTCTCTGACAACACCTGAAATGTATAACTTAACGGTCGTACTCAAACTTCAGGTTTTTTTATTTCGATAAAGCCCTCTTTTATCAAAACGATTCACTTCCGTGAAATGCGCAAGGACGCGCGGCAAGGATGCCTTGCATTTTTAGCCACCATCAAAATATCATTTCTAAATATCGCTCCACTGTTGCTTTATCTGGCCGACTGTTAATTTCATATTTAACATGCACATCAATATCTTTTTCAATTAGCGCCTGGTTTAATGCTATTCCCCACATCGGTTTAATCCGATTAGGTATAAAAGAATAACGGACATCCATAATAAAGTTTTCATCATGCGGGCTAACGGCAAGGTAGTCATCCGAGAACCAGCGAAAACGTTCGATATCTTTTCTTTGCTGACTCACTTCTGGAAGCCAGGAAAAGTCGCGTTGTACATTTAATTTTCTGATCGATGTGCCAGGGAGATATTGTGTATCTAATACCAATTTAACGGCATCAACATAATATCGTCCATCGTATTCATATATAAGTTTCCATACATGACGATTAGCAAAGCTAGGCTTGATGTGCATACGCTCAATTTGATGGTCACGTTGCTGAGCAAGAGAATAAATTGCCTCTTCCGCCCTATTTTTCTGTATCAACCCTAAACTTAAAAACACGACTGCATAAATAAAACCAAATTGTGCATAACGCGCATTTTGTTTAACAACTGCCAATACGATAAAAATAATAACAGGCAGCGTGAAAAATGGATCAACTATCGATACCGTATTCCACGCAACTCTCACATCAGAAAAAGGCCAAAATAACTGAGTTCCATATGACGTACATGCATCCAACAAACTATGCGTAGCATAAGCTAGAAATGAAAATAAATAAATTTGTGAAAAAGTTAGATTGTTTCGCGCAAACGGATAAAAAGCTAATGCACACAATAACGCACCAAGGGGAATAAAAATAAGCGAATGCGTGAACTGCCGATGAAATTCTAAAAACAATATAGGGTCGTCTGCTGAACGGATAAACACATCCAGATCTGGTGCCATACCTGCCAGTGCGCCGATGACCAGCACACTGAACTGTTTTGATTTATTTTTCGCAAATGATTGCGATAAACTTGCGCCTAAAGCAGCTTGTGATAAGGGATCCATGAAATTTACGTAATAGTTGAAAGTTTTAAGTCAAAAGTGATTAACTTGCAACTTATAACTATCATCACCTCTATACCATATTGATTATATTAAACACTATACAAGACAACTACAATATTTCTTTGTTTATTATATACATGCATTGACATGACTGAAAAAGAATTTACCGAAATATCCTTAACACTCGGCCTTACGTTTGGCATCAGCTATATGTTATTTATCGTCTATAAGCTGGCAAAAGAATCCAAAGCCGGTCGCTATGGCATGATGGTTTTATTCGTTGGATTAGGTCTGGGTATTTTTGGCTTTGCCGCAAAGTATGTCATCAAAATTTACCTTGCCAGTCAATTGACATGATTCTTACTTTTTGTTTGCAACTTATTATATTCATCACTACTACCCGATAGAACATGGCTTGCTATTCCCGAATGGCTTTTATCGGAAACTCAGACATCTTGAGTGACTAATAACGCTGGATTCCCGACAAAAACATTCGAGGATGACGGCAAAAAATAATTTTCGATGATTTAATCAAGCACTATTAACCATATTTTTTAATAATATCAATCGCTGCCTCACCGTAACGTTTTACCCACTGTTGTAAAACAAATTCACTAATACGCACACCTGATTGTAGCTGTTTCTGTAAACGCTTTAAACCTTCACCAGAAATCCTCTGCTCACGTGAAACACCCGGTTTATGACTTTCGCTCACTAAAGCCGCCTCACCAAAACCACCAACCAGCATTTAATTCATCTTCACATTTTTTCAACTGCGCACTATATTTTCTGGCATTTTTATCAACTTTATTTGCCACTTTTATCAACCATGGCTTTTTATTATATGTTTTGCGTTTATAACCACCATGGCCTTCATGGTAAGCAAGGTATTGATTTTTCGCATCCCATTTTGAAATCTTTAACGTGTCATACGTTTTCTTACCGTACCAACCGATAAAATCAACTGCATCATCAAAATCATCTCTATCTGCCCCCCAGTTTCGTGTGGACTTTATATACCAGTCCCAGGTATCGTCTTTTACCTGCGCATAACCGTATGCCGATGATTTTCGACCGATGGGAATAACCCATAAAAAATATTCCATCTCGGTCTGCGCATCATATTTAAAACGTGACTCCTGATGAATAATGGCCAGTTGCACTTGAATCGGCACACCCCAGCGCTCAAAACTGTCTTTGGCATCGTCATACCAGTCACTCTTTTCTTTGAATATTTCGCAGCTATTATTAATATTTTTAGGTGGTAAAGTCGAACACCCAGCTAACAGCAACAAGTAAACACATAGGCTTAAACTCTTCATAATTTTATTTTACTCTGGTTCCCATACTCCTGCGTGGAAATGTACAACTCAGACTAAACCCACCTCAACTTCCAACAAACCCCGTAGCCCAGCATACACCCCTGCACTAGAATATCGCCAGTGTTCAGCTTCATCCACATAACCACGCTTAACCGGATTATGATGAATATAATCAATTCTCTGGTAAAGAATATCTACATTCGAAATTAATTCTGGATGCACACCCTCCTGCCAGAATTGATAGACACGATCAGACTTGTACGTCTTCTTATAAAAGGCTAACTGATCAAGAATAGTTTTCACCTTATGTTTTTTTAAGTAAAACAATAATTGGCTTGCAGTATAAGATTTAAACCGAGCAATATCTTTGTCTAACTGATTACTTTGAGCGATGAAATGAAGATGGTTTTCCAGAATAACGTAAGCGTATACATTCAAGCCACCTCTCTGTAGGTAACGCAAAGAATCCAGCACTATTTCTACAGTTTCAGGTCGGGTGAAAACAGGTATCCAGTGTAAGACTGTACAGGTAATGAAATGTGGTTGAGTGACATCCGTAATTTTATATCGGCTCCTGCCCATATCGATTCCTTTCGTTTGAGTTAGTATGCAGAAATACTACCACACTAAATAGAACCCTGGTTCCCATGCTCCTGCGTGGGAACCTTCTATCAGGCAACGCTGGCATCACCCTCACGATACCCCACGCGGGAGCATGGGAACGCGGGGAGGGACTAGTAGGGTTTTTCCCTCCTACAAATAAAAAAGCCCTGCTATTTCTAGCAGGGCTTTTTAAAGACTCAAGTAAATAAACAGCTTACATCATGCCGCCCATTCCACCCATGCCGCCCATATCAGGAGCGCCACCACCGGCAGCTTCGTCCTGTGGAAGTTCAGCAACCATACATTCGGTTGTGATTAACAGGCCTGCAACTGATGCTGCATTTTGTAATGCAGTACGTGTTACTTTAGTTGGATCAAGAATACCCATCTTGATCATGTCACCATACTCACCGCTTGCTGCGTTGTAACCGTAGTTACCTTTTTTCGCTGCAACGTTTGCTAATACTACAGACGCTTCGTCACCTGCATTTTCTACGATTTGGCGTAATGGATCTTCCATTGCACGAAGTGCAATTTTGATGCCGACGTCCTGATCATGGTTATCACCTTCCACCTTAGCCACTGCTGCACAAGCACGAATCAGTGCAACGCCGCCGCCAGGTACTACACCTTCTTCTACCGCTGCGCGAGTCGCATGAAGTGCATCTTCAACACGTGCTTTTTTCTCTTTCATCTCAACTTCTGTTGCTGCACCAACTTTAATTACTGCAACACCACCAGCTAACTTAGCCTGACGTTCTTGAAGCTTTTCAATATCGTAGTCAGATGTAGCATTTTCGATTAATGAACGAATTTGACCAACACGCTCTTTAATTTCTTTTGCCGAGCCTGCACCATCAACAATAACTGTTTCATCTTTCGTGATAGTGATACGTTTTGCTGTACCTAAATCCTCAAGCGTTGCTTTCTCTAATGAAAGACCTACTTCTTCAGAAATGACAACAGCTTTAGTTAATACAGCTAAATCTTGCATCATTGCTTTACGACGGTCACCAAAACCAGGTGCTTTAACCGCACATACTTTAACGATACCGCGCATAGAGTTTACAACCAATGTTGCCAACGCTTCGCCTTCAACATCTTCTGCAACAATCAATAGTGGGCGACTTGCTTTAGCAACTGCCTCTAAAGTAGGAAGTAATTCGCGAATATTCGCGATTTTTTTGTCGAACAATAAGACAAACGGGTTTTCCAGATCAGCACTCATTGTGTCCTGGTCGTTAACGAAATAAGGAGACAGGTAACCGCGGTCAAATTGCATGCCTTCAACGATGTCTAATTCGTTTTCCAATGATGTGCCTTCTTCAACGGTGATAACACCTTCTTTGCCCACTTTATCCATTGCTTCTGCAATGATGTCACCCACACTTGCGTCTGAGTTTGCAGAAATAGTACCAACCTGTGCAATCGCATCAGTGGTTGCACATGGCTTAGATAATTTTTTAAGCGCGCCTGTTGCAGCGATTACAGCCTTATCAATACCACGCTTAAGATCCATTGGGTTCATGCCTGCAGAAACAGATTTCATACCTTCACGAACAATGCCTTGAGCAATAACAGTCGCTGTTGTTGTTCCATCACCGGCGATATCAGATGTCTGTGATGAAACCTCTTTCACCATTTGTGCACCCATATTTTCGAAGCGGTCTTCCAGTTCGATTTCTTTCGCTACTGAAACACCATCTTTAGTGATGGTTGGTGCACCGAATGATTTTTCTAAAACCACATTACGACCTTTAGGACCTAATGTTACTTTTACAGCGTTGGCTAAAATGTTTACACCGTTAACCATGCGGCTACGTGAATCATCACCAAATCTTACGTCTTTTGCTGCCATGTCTAAATTCCTCTAAATTCTTTTATACTTACTTAAAATCGAAATTGCTAATACTGCTGCTTACGCAACCAGCTTTAAGCAGCAATTACACCTAAAATATCTTCTTCGCGCATAATCAGGAACTCTTCACCTTCTATTTTTACAGCTGAGCCTGAATATGTACCAAATAAAATCTTGTCGCCAACTTTTACGTCCATCGCAAGCACTTCACCTGATTCGTTTACTTTACCTTTACCTACAGCCATCACCTTGCCTTCAGATGGCTTCTCTGTTGCTGAATCAGGAATGACGATACCACCAGCACTGGTGCGTTCTTCTTCCATACGTTTTACGACTACGCGGTCGTGTAATGGACGTATTTTCATTTTTTACTTTCCTCTAAATAGAAATTGATTATTTGTGTTAATTTTTAACGTTTTAGCACTCTCGTTACGTGAGTGCTAATCATAATGACGAAACCTCTGGAGTCAATAGGAATGACAGCAAAAGTTTGGATGATTTGATAAATAGGGTCGATTTCGGTGATTACAAGGGTACAAAAAGAAAAATAGCAAAAAAACTGGCAATCCACACAAAAAATCCTGATTCCCATGCGGGAGCATGGAAACGAGATCTATACGGCTTCAGTGTTTAATCTTCGCGACGATACTCGCCTTCTATTGTCTGTCCAACTTTTGGTGGCCTGGTATCAGACTCAGGTCGTGGTTTCTGCTGAAATTGATCCGATTGATTCCCACCTGAACTGGCATTAAACCCCGTATGCACGGTCGTCTTGGTCATCAAATAACGAATAATAGCCTGCCGACTAGCAGGAATCAGGCACAGAAAACCAATACTATCGGTGATAAATCCGGGAGTAATCAACAATACCCCGGCCACTGCTAATGCGATACCCTCCATCATCTCCATTGCTGGGATTTGCCCCTTAGCCATATTTCGCTGCGCTTTTGCCAGCGTACTCATGCCCTGGATACGCAGTAAATTGACACCGATAATCGCTGTCATAATGACCAAAATAACCGTCCAGAAGGCGCCAATGGCACCACCAACAACCAGAATGAAGTACAGCTCGACGAGAGGAATAACAATAAATAATAAAGGCATATTTGATTTTTTAAGTTATTTAAGAAGATATTAAGGTGTTCTTTGCTAGTATTACTACACACTCTAACAAGAAAGTTAGCGTCACTGAACCTGTCAGGCAATTTATGTCTAATCATCATCCGTATATTACAACCATATAACAAACCAATATGAAAAATATCGCTAAATCATTGCTCTCACTGCTAGCCATAATCAGTTTTAGTTTCATGCTTGCCACTCCGGTCGCTGCCGAAGAGGGTTTTAATCTGCTCGATGGCCTCGGTGGACAAGATGATATTCTTGATCCAGACGACGCATTTCAAATTAGTTACGATGCTCAACCCGGTCAATTCAAGGTTAACTGGATTATCGCCGAAGGCCATTATCTGTACCGTGAAAAAATGCAGATTACCAGTGACGATGCAGCGCTGATTGGCAAACCGTTAATCATGCCACCGGGTGATGCCAAAGACGATCCTATCTTCAATAAAATATTATTCGTTTTCCATAATTTTGCCGATGTCGCTCTGCCCTACCAGTTTACTAATGATGGTGACAAAGATGTCACTTTCAAGGTTAAGTATCAGGGATGTTCTGAAGTATCAGGCATTTGTTATCCCCCTCAAACGAAAAAATTTACCGTTCGCATATCACCCATCTCGGCAGCACAGGCGGCAGAGATGGCAACGCAACCAGCTGAACCCGTTTCTGAACAAGATCAAATAACCAACGCCCTTAAAAGTGGTGATACTTTATTAACTCTACTCATCTTTTTTGGGGCAGGCTTGCTACTTGCTTTTACCCCCTGTGTATTCCCGATGATTCCTATTCTTTCCGGCATCATTGTTGGACAGGGCAAAGATATTTCAACTCGCAAAGCGTTCTACCTATCGCTGGTCTATGTACTTGCTATGGCGCTGACCTACACCGTTGTCGGTGTACTAGTCGGGTTATCAGGTGAAAACATTCAGGCATGGTTCCAAAATCCGTGGATTATCGGTAGCTTCGCTATCATCTTTGTCGGCTTGTCCTTTTCTATGTTTGGCTTTTATGAGTTGCAGATGCCTGCCAGCATACAGAGCAAAATAACCAATATGAGCAATAGCCAACAAGGTGGCAATATTATTGGTGTTGCCATAATGGGTTTCTTATCCGCTCTTATCGTCGGCCCTTGCGTCACCGCACCATTAGTCGGCGCACTTATCTATATAGCCGAAACCGGTGATGCTGTTCTCGGCGGCATGGCACTGTTTTCTTTAAGTATGGGCATGGGCGCACCATTGTTAGTTATTGGCGCTTCTGCCGGTAAGTTTTTACCCAGAGCCGGTGCCTGGATGGACGCCGTTAAAGCAGTCTTTGGCGTACTGCTACTCGGCCTTGCCATCTGGTTACTGGAGCGCGTTGCACCCGTCGCCTTTACCATGACGTTATGGGCTGCACTCATCATCGTTTCTGCCATTTACATGGGCGCAATTGATAGCTTAAAAGAAGGCACCAGTGGCTGGCATAAATTATGGAAAGGTCTGGGTATTTTATTATTAATTTACGGCATCATTATTTTGCTCGGCCTTGCCAGCGGTAATCGCAATGTGTTCCAGCCTTTAAAAGGTCTGGCAAGTACATCCGGTACTACAGTTGCAGTGGAGCATCTCAAATTCATTCAGGTCAAAGGTGTCGATGGTTTAAATGCAGAGCTGGACAAAGCCAAAGCTGCAGGTAAAACCGTGATGTTAGATTTTTACGCTGACTGGTGTGTTTCCTGTAAAGAGATGGAAGTATTAACTTTTTCTGACCCAGACGTACAAAAAGCATTAGATAATGTGATTTTACTGCAAGCTGATGTCACGCCTAATGATGAAAAAGATACCGCACTTTACAAACGCTTTGGCATCATTGGCCCACCTTCAATCATGTTCTTTGATACTGCCGGAAATGAGCGTAAGAATTATCGAGTTGTTGGGTACATGCCAGCAAATCAGTTTTCTCAGCACGTTAAACGTGCGTTGAATTAGCTGCTTATACTGCTTTCCGCTACAGCGAATACATCTCTGGTTCCCACGCTCCAGCGTGGGAACCCTCTTTGGTCAACGCAAGTGTTAAAACAATAGCTTATACAACACCCTATGCATTCCCACTCTGGAGTATGGGAACGAGAACAAGGAACAAAATTAATATAAAATACACGGAATCTTTTCACCCATAATCCCTCTCAGTAAAAATGAAAAATACCTTAATATTTATTATCGCCATCGTCATCGCTGGCAGTAGCGGTTTCGCCTTACAAAAATATTTAAACCAGAAAAACACGACCACCAATCCGGCGACTGGTAATCAACGCCCTGAATTCGCCGCTCTGGATTTAAACGGCCAATTACGCAATATCAAAGAATGGGATGGTGACCTTATTGTTCTCAATTTCTGGGCAACCTGGTGCCCTCCGTGTAGGAAAGAAATTCCCGAATTTATCGAATTACAGCAGGCTTATGGTGACCAGGGTGTGCAATTTATTGGACTGGCTATTGATAATGCCGAAGCCGTTGCTGAGTATGCCGAAAATATTGGCATGAACTACCCCAGTCTGATTGTGGAAGCCGATGGTGTGATGCTGGCAAAACACTATGGAAACGGTGTCGGCGCTCTTCCTTACACTGTATTCATCAATCGTAAAGGCGAAATTAGCGACACGTTCAAGGGAGAACTAAGCAAAAAGCGTGCAAAAGAAATACTGCAAAAACTCGGCATAAAGCTATAACGTGAACTATTTCACGAAATTCGCTACTAATTCGACGAAATAGTGGACATTTAGCCAATTTTTATGCAAAATCATTAGCATATTCTTATATTTCTTTAAAAAGACCATTCAAGAGCCCAAAACAACCGTTAAATATGCCCGATTTACTCGTTATCAATGGCCCCAATCTGAACCTGTTAGGCACACGTGAGCCTGAACATTATGGTTCAGATACACTCGATAGCATCAATAATACCCTGTCAAAAATAGCCAAAGACAACAGTCTTAGTCTTTATAGCGTACAGAGTAATGCCGAAGCAGAATTAATTGAAATTGTGCATAACGCCGCCAAAGACAAGGTTCGTTTTATTATTATCAATCCGGCTGCTTTTACCCATACCAGCGTCGCCTTGCGGGACGCGCTAAGTGGTGTGGATATTCCTTTTATAGAAATTCATTTATCTAATGTCCACGCACGCGAAGCGTTCCGTGAACATTCTTATTTTTCTGATATTGCTGTTGGTGTTATCTCAGGCCTTGGTGCACAAGGTTATGAACTGGCGTTACAGGCTGCGATATCCCAATTAAGCAGAAACAATTAAACGAAGGTTCATCCCTATGGATATACGTAAAGTTAAAAAATTAATCGAGCTACTGGAAGAATCCGGTATTGCTGAAATCGAAATTAACGAAGGTGAAGAGTCTGTTCGTATCTCACGCTACCCACCCAATGCACAAATGGCACCAATGCAGCAATTCGCTGCTGCACCTGCCCCCGTTGCGCCTGCTCCAGCAGCTGCAGCACCAGCGGAAGAAAGCTCGTCGGATGATAGTCCGGCTATTAGTGGTCACACCGTAGATTCTCCAATGGTTGGCACTTTCTACACTTCGGCTTCTCCAGGCGCACCGGTTTTCTGCAAAGTGGGCGACACCGTTAGTGAAGGCGATACTATCTGCATTATCGAAGCAATGAAAATTCTCAATCAGATTGAAGCCGACAAATCAGGTGTGGTTAAAGCCATTCTTGTTGAAAACGCCTCACCTGTTGAGTTTGGTCAACCTCTTATCGTTATCGAATAAGGCGCAGTCACATGTTATCCAAAGTTGTTATCGCCAATAGAGGCGAAATTGCATTACGCATATTACGTGCCTGCCGTGAGCTCGGCGTTAAAACCGTCGCCGTCCACTCTGAAGCAGATCGCGACCTGAAACACGTTCGCCTTGCTGATGAAACCGTATGTATCGGCCCGGCGCCTTCAGATCAAAGCTATTTGAACGTACCGGCTATTATCAGCGCAGCCGAAGTCACTGATGCGGTCGCCATTCATCCCGGTTACGGTTTTTTATCCGAGAATGCTGACTTTGCTGAACGCGTAGAAGACAGCGGTTTTATTTTCATCGGTCCCAGAGCAGAGTCTATCCGCATCATGGGCGATAAAGTCGAGGCCATCAAGGCCATGAAAAGTGCGGGCGTTCCTTGCGTTCCTGGCTCGGACGGCCCACTGGGTGAAGACAGCGACACAAACATCAAACTAGCCAATAAAATCGGCTACCCGATTATTATTAAAGCAGCAGGCGGTGGCGGCGGTCGCGGTATGCGTGTTGTGCATTCGGATGCAACACTCAACAACTCGATTGCACTAACCAAGCAGGAAGCCGGAACCTTCTTCGGCAACAGCATGGTGTACATGGAAAAATATCTGGAAACACCACGTCATGTTGAAATTCAGGTTTTATCTGATGGTCAGGGCAGCGCCATTCATCTAGGCGAACGCGATTGCTCGATGCAACGACGTAACCAGAAAGTTGTGGAAGAAGCGCCTGCACCAGGTATTACGCCTAAGCAGCGCAAAAAAATTGGCCAACGCTGTGTTGATGCCTGCAACAAGATTAACTACCGCGGTGCCGGCACTTTTGAATTTTTGTATCAAGACGACGAGTTTTATTTCATCGAAATGAATACCCGCGTACAGGTAGAACACCCTGTTACAGAAATGATTACTGGCGTAGACATTATCAAAGAGCAGTTATATATCGCCTCGGGTGAAAAACTGCGAATGAAACAGGGTGATATCGAAATTAATGGCCACGCTATCGAATGTCGATTAAATGCTGAACATCACAAAACTTTTATACCATCACCGGGTAAAATCGATCGTTACCACCCGCCGGGCGGACCGGGCATCCGTGTCGATACCCATATTTATGGTGGTTACAGTGTACCGCCTCATTACGACTCGATGATTGGCAAATTAATCGCTTATGGTTGCGACAGGGAAACAGCGATAGCGCGTATGCAAGGCGCGTTGGATGAAATCAGCATCACTGGCATCAATACTAATATCGAGTTGCACAAAGAAATTTTGAATGACGCGAATTTTCAGGCAGGTGGGACGAATATTCACTATCTTGAGAAAAAGCTAGGAATATAAAACCAACCCTGTCATTTTAACCGCAGGGAGATATCTTAAGGTTACCTCGTTCCCACGCAGGAGCATGGGAACGAGACGAAAAATAATGACTTAAGTTGCAGTGCATTTTAAAATTCACTATTCACTATTCACTATTCACTATTCACTAATTACGCTTCACCTCGTACCCTTTCGCGCTTAACAGCTCCACTATCCCCTTTTTTCCTATCAGGTGTCCTGCGCCTACAACAACAAAATATTGGCCCTTCTGCTTTAACATGGCATCAATCTTTTCCGTCATTTTAATATTTCGCTCAAAGAACAAACGATTATATATCGCACTGAATGCCGGGTATTGGGTTAGCGCATCTTCGAACAGCAATTTACTCATCAATTTATCATCGCCCTGCTTCCAGTAGCGCACCATGTCTGCCATTAATAACTCGGCTTCATCGAGTGAGTACAGACTTTCTTTCAGCAACAAATCACCGTTGGGAATATTCAAAAACAAATCTAATTGCTGCTCCATCGTTTCAAGCTCAACGATTTTCTTCGGATTGCTTTTTTGGGATGCTTTTGTTAAGAAATAAACATCAATACCTAATTGTGGCGAAAAACCCATCTGCATAACTTGAATAGAAGATAAGGTCAGCACTAAAACACCTGGTTTATAGCTTTTAATGGTTTCGTATCGAACATTTAGATGCAGTAATCGTTGACGCAGCTGTAGCCATGTTTCTTCTGTTAAGTCATCTTTAATGGTTCGGCCTGTTTTATAGACGCCTTTCCTTGCAATTAGCTGGCTGTACGCATTGGCATCTATTTTATTGATATTAAGCTCAACAACTAACGTATCTGACCGCTGAAACGCACTCTCTATATCCGGTCGCAAAGGGTAAAAACTACTATCAGCAAAATGAATGGCCCCCATCAGATAGACGGTTGCCTGTTTCGATTTCACCTGCCAAAAAAAAGCTTTGTCATTATCAGCATAAGCCGAAGTAAAACCCAGTACTAGAACAACGCACAGAATAAAACTTGATTGAGCTTTACGCATTCTTCAATTCCAATGCACGTTTATAAATATCGTTTTTGTTCTCACCCGTCATCTTCACCACTAACGCCACTGACTGCTTCACGGGTAATTCAGCCAGTAAAATGGAGAGGTAATGGTCTACCTGTGTAGCATCTGCCTTCGCCTCGGCGGCACCTTCTACTAAAACAACTATTTCACCTTTACGTTGATTCGGGTCAGCCTCCACCCAGGGTATTAAATCAGCGAGCGTCATGCGTTTAATCGTCTCAAACGTTTTCGTTATCTCTCTGGCGAAGGTAACACGTCTGTTTTCACCAAAAATGGTTTGCATGTCTTTTAAGGTATCGATGATTCGGTGGCAGGAGACATAGAAAATCATGGTGCGTTGCTGGTTGGCAAACGGCTCAAAAAACTGTAACCGCGCGCCTTGTTTAGCTGGTGGAAAACCTTCAAAAGCAAAGGAATCGGTCGCTAAACCTGCTGCACTTAATGCCGCAATTGCCGCGCAGGCACCCGGCACAGGTACGATTTTTACATCACGGTCATGCGCCTGCATGACTAAACGATACCCCGGATCACTGATTAATGGCGTTCCCGCATCTGAAATAAGGGCAATTGATTTCCCCGATTCGAGCTCATCCAGCAATCTGGGTGTAATTTGTTCTTCATTATGCTCATGATAAGACAGTAATTTTGTTTTGATACACAGGTGCGATAGCAAGCGTTGGCTATGCCGGGTATCTTCAGCTGCGATAACATCGACCTGATCTAAAACCGAAATCGCCCGCTGGGTGATATCAGCTAAATTGCCTATAGGGGTAGCAACAAGATACAATGTGCCCGGTGACACATCCAGTTTCAGCTGGTTTGTACTTAATTGGCCTGTTTCAGTTTGATTTTCAATTGACACGCATACACTCACAAAACATACTATTCAACTATTTAGATACAACCTATAACGCGATACTATCTTGAAATCACATACTTTAAAACTATTTTTACTTGCCTGCATCATCTCTCTTTCAGCTTGTGACACGCAGCCTACAAAACCTGATCAAACTGCCACAAAAGACTCGCGTCCTACCACTGAAGAGCAAGCAACATTAACCGACGAAGCGGAACAATGGCTGACATCAGCGGAAAACAGCGATAACCATTCTGAACAAATTAAATACCGTGCATTAGCCGCCCGTTATTATCTTGAAGCTGGCAAAACAGATCCCGCACAGCGGCAACTGGACATTATAAAGCTTACTGCCGGATCCGTTACAGATGGCACTAACAAAGCGGCTATTTCATTGCTTTCTGCTGATATCGCGATTCATAAAAAGAATGCCGTACTGGCTAGCCAGATACTTTCAGCGTCCAGCCCCATTTCACGCGACCAACAATTATACTTCTACGCACTAAAAGCTGATCTGGATTATTTATCCGGAAAATATATGTTTACGGTTGATCGACGCGTGCAACTCGATACTTACATCCTCGATAAAAAAGATAAAAACAGAAACCATAAAAAAATCTGGATTGCCTTATCAACGCTGTCTACAACGCAATTAAACAATCAATATTCCAGCAATCCGGTTATTAGAGGCTGGCTCGATCTAGCGAAAGTCATGCGCTCTGGCCAACAAAATATCAGTAAACTTGAAGACGATTTGCTCGACTGGGGAACACGCTATCCGTCTCACCCTGTCGGCGAAATGTTTTTAAGTGAGTTAATCGACAATTATCAGGCATACACTAAAGATACGAAACACATTGCTGTTTTATTACCTATGAACGGCAACCTGTCATCCATAAGTAACAGTATAAAAAATGGTTTTTTGAGCGCCTATTACAATGACACCAATACGACGACTAAGCCTGTTTTAAGTTTTTATGATAGCAGTGATGAATCACAGTCGTTTCGCCAGTTGTACGAACGCGCTATCGACAGCGGTGCAACCAATATCATCGGCCCACTAGACAAGGTCAGCATCAATCAACTTACACAGCAACGAGAACTGGATATACCGGTACTCACTCTCAACTATGCCGAAAATAACTTTAACAATACTGAGAATTTATTCCAGTTTGGTCTATCACCTGAGGATGAAGCACGTCAGGTTGCTGAACTTGTAATAAGACAAAACAAACTTCGCGCAGCCGTGTTTTACCCCGACAGCAAATGGGGAGAACGATTAAATAAAGCGTTTAGCGAACACTATGAATCACTGGGCGGCAGAGTGTTAACCGTCAAAAATTATGCCACCAGCAGCAATGATTACAGGCGGCCCATCAGAACACTGTTCAATTTGGACCAAAGCGACATCCGTCGTCGCAAGGTAGAAAACACGATTAGCGAACGAGCACAAAGCGAGCCATACCGCCGCCAGGATATTGATATGGTTTTTCTAGCAGCAACTCACCATTCTGCCAGAGGTATTATGCCTGCGTTTAAATTTCACCATGCCGGCGACCTGCCTGTGTATTCAACATCACATGTCTACACCGGTAAAATCAATCGCGACCTCGACCGAGACCTGGACGGCCTGACCTTTTGTGATTTGCCATGGATATTACAAAATCACTCACCATTAGCAAACGTGTTTAGCAAGAACTGGCCTGAGCAGCAAAGTCTAACTCGTTTATATGCACTAGGCATTGATGCATATCATCTGGTATACAATCTCGATTATCTAAATAAAAACAGTTATGCCTTCTATGATGGCCAAACTGGAAATATACAACTGGATGAAAATAATCGTGTCACCAGAAAACTACTCTGGGCTCAGTTCAAAAGTGGCAGACCGGTTTACTTCGAACCAGTTTTACCCGAGCTTGCTGATTTAACACACACTGAAACAGAAGCTGAAACTGAAACTGAAAACTAAGATTTGAAAGCCGCGCATCTACAACAGGGAGAAGATGCAGAAACAGCCTGCTGTCACTTTCTCAAATCGCAAGGATTAAAATTTGTCGATAAAAATTTCAATAGTCGTTTTGGTGAAATTGATATCATCATGCTTGATAAGAAAACACTAGTTTTTATCGAAGTCAGGTTTCGTAAAAACGATAAATTTGGCGGTGCGCTGGAAAGCATCACCCCGTCCAAACAAAATAAATTACGAAGAACCGCTGAGTTGTACTTACAGAAAAATACTCAGCATGAAAACGCACGCTTTGATGTTGTCTCCATGTCAAAAAATATTCAAACTAACACTGACAAACAACAGTATACTTTTGACTGGATAGCCAATGCTTTTTAACGCTCCACCAAACCGGGGTCAGAGACAAGCTTGTCTCTGACCCGAATGGCATTTACTTAATGCAGCTTACTGTCAATCCGGCGTGTTTTTAGCCGGAATCCATGCTTTAGATTGGTAGAAAATGATTATATTATGCTCCCTACTAGATGGATACCGGCTAAAAACATGCCGGCATGACGAACTTGATAATAAAAGTTTTCTTAAGCAAGTGCCATTCGTCTCTGACTCCTGAGGTAACAATGGATTTAATTTCAAGAATAGATAAAAACTTTCAAGACAGCATCAACACCAAACAGCTATCGTCTGAAATTCTTGCAGAACCAATTAGTCTCAGTGCGAAATTAATTACACAGTGTTTTATTAACGGCGGAAAAATTCTCTCCTGTGGCAACGGCGGCTCTGCTGGCGATGCCCAACATTTCTCTTCAGAGATGTTAAATCGCTATGAGATGGAACGCCCCGGCCTGCCCGCGATCGCACTAACAACAGATAGCTCAACGGTTACATCGATAGCAAATGACTATCACTACAATCAAATATTCTCCAAACAGGTCACCGCACTCGGTCATGCCGGCGATATATTACTAGCCATCAGCACCAGTGGGAACTCAGAGAACGTCAACGCGGCCATCGATGCGGCTCATGATCGTAACATGACCGTCATTGCCTTAAGCGGCAAGTCAGGTGGTGAGATGGTGCAACGTCTTGCCATCAGTGATATCGAAATTCGGGTGCCTTCAGAATCGACTGCTCGCATTCAAGAGGTTCATCTTTTGGTGATTCATTGTATTTGTGATTTGGTGGATCATCAGTTGATGGGGGGGTAGTTTTTTTCTTCTTTTACTTCACTCTTTTAACTGGTTACTCTTTTGGGCTGCAGCAAAAGAGTCACTCGACTGCGGGGCGAATACCGCAAGGCTAAAGTAAATAAAAATAAGAAATGTACGAAATTCAAAACCTAATAGCTGGGCCACTAATACAAAAGAAGAAGTAAATATTATAAAAGTGAACGCGCCAATCTAAAGGCTATGCATTCCCACGCATCAGCATGGGAACGAGAGACAGAACACCAACTCCAATAGCTGGGCACTTCAATATAAAAGTCAGGCTAAAAACAGAGACACAGTCGTGCGAATAAATTCACATCTACAAAAAAAGAAAAACTACTTAACAACTCTTAAGCTAGGCCGCTTAGGTTTATCCGGATCCGGATCATCGTCATTATCACTATCAGGCGCCGAAATCGCACCATCATCCTCAGAAAACATCATACCCTGGCCGTTTTCTTTGGCATATAAAGCCAGTACTGAGTCGATAGGAATATAAAGCTCCATCGTCTTACCTGAAAAACGTGCACTAAAGGTTACTTCAGCATCACCCAGAACCAGGCTACTGATTGCCATGGGCGCAATATTGAGGATTATTTTGCCATTTTGCACGTGTTCGGTAGGCACTTGCACACCGTCAACGGAAACATCAACCAACAAATGCGGCGTCATTCCATTATCAGCAATCCACTGATACATAGCACGAATTAAATAGGGGCGACTAGAAGTCATCTGCATGGCAGTTAGTATAGCAATTTATCGAGTATCTGGGACAGACCTGAGCGACCTCCCCCGATATTAATGGATTACAGTCTTAGTTCTCTTTCTGCTTCTGTCAGGCTTAATACAAAACCTTCACGTTCAAATAAACGGTCGGCATAAGAGTTGATAGCTTTAGCTTCTTTTGGCATTTCAATCCCATAATGACGAAGACGCCACAGGATGGGGGCAACGCTGGCATCGACTAAACTGAAATCTTCGCTTAAGAAGTAAGGCATGGCTGAAAAAATTTCAGCTACTGAGGCCATACTCTCAGTCAAATCTTTCTTCGCTTTGGCAACGGCTTTTTCACCTTTGGTTTCTATAATATCAACCAACGGATACCAGTCATGTTCTACCTGAAATAATGCCAAACGAGTTTGTGCACGTTGCACAGGCCCTACAGGCATCAAAGGTGGATGTGGAAAACGCTCTTCCAGATACTCCATGATTACACGTGAGTTATATAGCACTAAATCACGATCAACCAGTGTTGGCAAACTACCATAAGGATTTAAGTCGATAAGATCTTCAGGCAATTTTTTAGGATCAACCTGAATCACTTCGTGAACAATGTCTTTTTCGTTAAGAACGATACGCGTGCGATGACACTGAATAGTCGATGCCGATGTATATAAATTCATATTATTTCCAATTTAGGAGAATCGCTGCAATGCGATAAATCTGAATGTGTTAAATCTGTGACTTGAAACTACTTGCTGATGCTGGCTTGTCTTTATAAGACAAAGCCAGCAACCGACAATTAATTTTAATGTACGTCTTTCCAGTATTCTTTCTTCAGTGCAAAAGCAAAGAAGAATAGAACAACCAGGAACAACAGGACTTTCCAGCCCATGCTACGACGTTCGACTTGCACAGGTTCAGCAATGTAGACCATGAAATTAGTCAGGTCACCCAGGAACATATCATATTCAACACGGCTTAATTTACCCGCCTGAATAGGTTTCAAATGATCCAGAACTTCAATTTCTACATCACCGTGTATTTCTGTTTTATAAACGGCTTCCTGCAGACCTTGCAGCGACCATAAAACATGTGGCATACCAACTTCAGGGAATACTACATTGTTAAAACCCGTTGGACGATCCTGGTCAACATAGAAACTACGCAAATAGGTGTAGATCCAGTCAGCACCACGGGCGCGAGCGGCTAATGACAAATCAGGTACAGCCGTACCAAACGTGTCCTTTGCGAATTCATCCGTCATCGAGACTGTCATCAGGTCACCTATTTTTGTAGGCACTCCTTTTTCATTGAATGTATGAATCATCATCTCACGCACTTCATCTTCAGTCATTTCAAGATCTTTTGCGATGCGATTAAAACGCACAAATGAAGCGGCATGACAGCTGTAACAATAATCGGCAAAGTTCTTTGCACCACGGCGCAACGACTCCTTATCGTTTATATCAATTGGCGCTTTATAAAGGTGCGCACCACCAGATGCTGCTACCAGCATCGGTGTCAACATAACTGCCGCCATTAATAACATTATTATTTTTTTCATGAGGTCACCCTATCCGGAACAGGCTTCGTACTTTCGTTTTTAGATGTGGCAAAAAGCACAACAAAGAAAGCAAAGTATAAGAAAGTGAAAATGCGAGAGAACATTGTCAGTATCTCTGTTGCGGGTTGCATTGCTAACCAGCCCAGTACAACAAAGCTGATGCAGAACACAATCAAGTTCACTTTAAAGATAACTGAGCGATAACGGATAGACTTCACTTTACAACGGTCAATCCATGGCAGGAAGAACAACACCACAATCGCCGCACCCATCGTACCGACACCCATCAGCTTATCAGGCACTGCTCGTAAGATTGCGTAGAAAGGTGTGAAATACCATACCGGAGCAATATGCTCAGGTGTTTTCAACGGATCAGAGGCAATAAAGTTTGCATGTTCCAACAGGTAACCGCCACCACCAGGGAAGTAGAATACCACCACACTGAAGAAGAACAGGAAGACCACCACACCGACGATATCTTTAACCGAGTAGTAAGGATGGAAAGGAATGCCGTCTAACGGAATGCCATCTGCGCCTTTGTTTTTCTTGATTTCAATACCGTCTGGATTATTCGAACCCACTTCATGCAATGCAAGAATGTGTGCGATAACAAGAAATACCAGAACAAATGGTAACGCGATAACGTGGAGCGCGAAGAAGCGATTTAACGTTGCGTCACCGATGACGAAGTCACCACGAATCCATAATGTGAGGTCATCACCGATAACAGGAATCGCACCAAACAGTGAGATAATTACCTGCGCACCCCAGTAAGACATTTGACCCCATGGTAATAAATAACCCATGAACGCTTCAGCCATCAATGCAACATAGATGAACATACCAAACAACCACAGGAGTTCACGAGGTTTCTTGTACGAACCATACATCAGACCACGCAGCATGTGCAGGTAGACCACGACAAAGAATGCAGTTGCACCCGTTGAGTGAATGTAGCGAATCAACCAGCCATAAGGCACATCACGCATGATGTACTCAACAGAAGCAAACGCCATCGCGCCGTCTGGTTTGTAATGCATGGTCAGGAAAATTCCGGAAACAATCTGAATAACCAACACCAGCAGTGCTAATGAACCAAAGAAATACCAGAAGTTGAAATTTTTCGGTGTGTAGTATTTAGCTAGATGATCATTCCACATTTTCGTTGCTGGAAAACGTTCATCTATCCATTCCATTAAGTTGCTCATTATGCAGCCTCCCCATCAACACCAATCACTATAACGTTATCACTTACGTACTGATGTGGCGGCACCACCAGATTTGTTGGTGCAGGAACACCCTGATATACACGACCAGCAAGATCAAATTTTGAACTATGACAAGGACAGAAAAAACCACCTAACCAGTCTGAACCTAAATCCGCTGCACCGATTTCTGGACGAAACGTTGGCGAGCAGCCCAGATGCGTACAGATACCAACGAGAACCGAAATCTCTGGTTTAATAGAGCGATTCGCATTCTGCGCATATTCAGGTTGCTGATCAAGCTCTTCTGAATTCGGGTCACTAAGTTTGTCATCTAAGGTAACAAGATCAGAAAGTGTTTTAGCAGAACGTTTAACAATCCATACTGGCTTGCTTTGCCATTCTACGATTAACAGTTGCCCTTCCTGCATCTTGCCGATATCAACTTCTACGGGGGCACCCGCATTTTTTGCTCTTTCACTAGGCATCCATGAGGACAGGAAGGGTACAGCTACAAAACCGGCGCCAACTGCTGCAATCACCGAAGTGGAATTGACCAGAAAGCGGCGACGTTTTGTATCTACTACATTATCAGTAGACATATTGGACATCTCCAAATATTAAATAAAAATTTGTTTTACGCTATAAGTAACTAAAATTGACCTTTATAATTGAAAGTATCAATTTAACCGTGTAATTTTGAGCAACCCACCTTGTAATTTAAATTGATTCGGGTGATCCGCGTTTAGTGTGTACAATTCATGAAAATTCACAGCTAAACAGTGACGCACTGGTTGCAAGCGGCGCATAGGATAGCGTAAATTAGCATTTTAGCCAAGTTTAATATAATAAAACCAATAAAAACAAAGAGATAACTAATTTCAATGTCTAAACAAAACCACTCATTTCTCTATTTTTTCGCCTGGTTAATCATTGGCGTATTTTTTGGCCTTGGTATTTTGTTATTTCGCGGTGATATTCATATTGATTTAGGGCAAACAACCGGCGGTTCAAGCGGCGACATTTCATCCAATCTATCAACACCTCAAATACAACGTGGCTATTCTGAAGCGGTAATGAGAGCCGCTCCTGCTGTTGTTAGCATACAGACTATTATTTGGACAGAACCAACCGTAGACGTACAGGTTGACGAAACAGTTGCCGAGCGTTTTCTGGGCAAAAATTCCCCTCACCGCCCCAAAAGGCAGGCGGAAACCGGTGCTGGTTCAGGTGTAATAATTAATGCTAATGGTTTCATATTAACTAATTACCATGTAATTTCACGCCGGGACGAAATTCGCGTACGCCTAAATGACGGTCGTGTAGCAAAGGCAAAACTCATCGGCTCTGACCCCGATACTGATTTAGCTGTTCTCAAAATAGATCTGGAAAACCTGCCCGCACTTAGTATCGCCAATAGTAATTTACTTAAAGTGGGGGATATTGTTCTTGCCATTGGTGATCCTTTTGCCATCGGACAAACCGTTTCACAAGGTATTATTAGCGCTACAGGTAGGACACAAGTTTCACAAAACACCTACGAGAATTTCATCCAGACTGATGCAGCCATTAATCCTGGCAACTCGGGTGGCGCATTAATTAATACAGAAGGTGAAATTGTCGGAATCAATTCCAATATATTTTCTAGTACTGGAAATTTCCAGGGTATCAGTTTTGCCATTCCTATCGACCTCGCTCAAGACGTTGCACAACAAATTATTCAAAATGGTTACGTTGTAAGAGGCTGGCTCGGCGTCGAAGGACAGGAATTGACTTCAAAGATTTTACAAACAGTCGATCTTGATTCGATGCACGGAATATTAATAACAGACGTAGACAAAAATGGCCCCGGAGATATCGCCGGTTTACAACGCGGTGACATCATCACGCGTATAAACCGACAAGATATACTTAGCACCAATGATGTATTAAATTTAGTTGCTGCGGGTAGACCAGGTGATGAATTTTTGATTGAAGGCTTACGTAAACGACAAAGTTTTATTACTAAGGCAACCTTGGGGCAACGGCCATTTATGAGTCGTTAACAAAAGATTGCCACGCTTGCAATGACGTTTCAAATTTAATTTTTAATCACTCATTGTCGACGTGAGTACATCAACAAACATTCGATTTTCATCAGGTGTGCCAATCGTTACTCTCAGACAATTTTTAAGCAGGCCAGCATCAGTCTTCATGTTTTTTATCAGTACGCCTTTTTGTTTAATGTCATCAAAAACATCATTTACATTCTTTTCTAATACGCGAAATAAAATAAAATTAGCCTGACTTGGAAACACTTCCAGCTTCGGTATGTCACGCATCGTTGTTAATAATTTCTCACGTTCATCGCAAATGGCTTTTGCTTGCTGATCCAGCTCGTTAACATTATCCAATACAAACTCTGCCGCAACCTGCGTTAAAACATTAATATTATATGGCAGTCGGATTTTATTGATCTCGTTAATAATATCTGAGTGCCCGCATAATAAACCCAAACGCAATCCAGCCAAACCCATTTTTGATACCGTACGCATCACCAGTAAATTATCAAAATCAGTTAATCTATCCATATAACTATCTTGCGCAAAGGGATGATAGGCTTCATCCAATACAACCATACCAGGCGCGATTGAAATAATTTCTTCGATTTCATTTTTGTTATAACAATTAGCAGAAGGATTATTTGGATACGCAATAAAAATAATAGCCGGTTTTTTTTGCTTTATAGCGACTCGAGTTTTTTCCATATCCAGCGAGAAGTCTTCACGCAATGGCACACCAACGTATTCAACACCAGAAAAATCCGCGATCATTTTATACATGACAAAACCCGGATCAAATGACATTAAGCACACATCCTTGTCGTGATCAGCCACAGCCATTGCCAACATTTGAATCAACTCATCAGAGCCATTACCCAATACAATAGACTTATCTGCGGGCACCTTCATTACTTGCGAAAGTTTTTCACGCAGTGACTTTGCAGATGAATCGGGGTAGCGATTTAAATCAGCCACACTTAACTTGACTTGCAATTTCGCTTTCAAGCCATCAGATAATTGATAGGGATTTTCCATTGCATCTAACTTGATAAGACCACTGGCATCTGCAACCTGATAGGCATGAATTTTTTTAATGACGGGGCGAATCCAATTGAGTGATTTTTCTAGCACAGTGTTCTCGAATAATTATTTAGCGCATATTATACGTTGTTGCTGAGTAAGAATAAAAATATAACCTGTCCATCGTCATTCCGGCGTGTTTTCAGCCGGAATCCATGCTTTAGATTGGTAGAATAGATTGTTATAAAAGGTTTACATTGCGTTTCTACTAGATGGATACCGGCTAAAAACATGCCGGTATGACGAACTGCTAATAAAAGTTCTCTTAAGTAAATGCCATTCTTCTTTGCGTCTCTGTGGTTAATTTGTTTCCGATTTCTCCTCGATTACTTTCAACTCCACACGACGATTTCTGGCGCGACCATCTTCAGTATCATTACTCAGGACAGGTGAAGATTCACCATAACCTTTAGACTCTAACTGTGCCGCAGTCACGCCTTGTGAAATCAAATACTCGCGCACACTGGTCGCACGTTTTTCTGATAATTTTTGGTTGTAATTTTTCGAACCAACGCTGTCTGTATGCGCTTGCACTTCTACACGAATACCCGGCTCTGAAATTAATGCCTGTGCCGTCTTATTCAGTATCGCGGTTGATTCAGATTTTATTTCTGCTGAATTATTTTCGAAATTGATACCTTCGAGTGCAACCTGAAATATCGAACAGCCTTCTGCATTAACAACAACATTCGCCCTTGTGTCAGGACATTGGTCATTTTTATCAATTACGCTATCGGCGTCACCATCGACATCATAAGACACAATAATCGGTGCAGCAGGAATGATTTTTTCTGGCACAGCATACGTTCTTTCAGCCGGCTCTTTTCTCTTTAACTTTTTAGACTTTGATTTTTTTCCGAAACGTTTAATCAAACTAACTGATATTAAAGTTGCGTCTTTATCAAAAGTATCCAGTCCGGCACGCACCATAAAACCGTTATCCCAACCGTATTCTACGCCTGCACCAAAATGTATTTGCACACTATTGTTTTGTGAAAAGTTGACATTGGCGGAGTTATCTAGCATCGACAAACCACCGTTTATAAATGTCTGCCAGCCACGTCGCGTGGTATATTCTTCACCTTCCTTATCGTGCCAGAAATACCACAATACGCTACCGCCTAAAATAGAGTAATCGATTTCGCCATTCGGGTTGAGTAAAACGTTACCCTGATTACTTAATGATGCTGCCCCCAGGTCAGAATAAAAACCTTCGAAACTTAATGCCTCGTTATAATCATACCCACCAAATAATTTCCAGCCTGTATCTTTGTCATCAGAAACGGAGAAACCGGTATTATTAGTATCCGGACTCAGTTCGGTTACCCCTAATCCAAATCCGATATACCAGTTGCTTTTAAATTGACTAACTTCTTCAGACTGTGCTGAAAAACTAAGTGCAAGCAAAAATAATCCGCGACGAAAAAACGAGTGACGTAATGTGATAATCATGAACAATAATAGCAGCAGGTAAGCTGCATTGTTGCTACCAACACCTTTTAGTCCAGTATTGATTTCATCATTCGGATCATAAGGACGTGAATCGGCATCCAGATAATCGGGTACGCCATCGTTATCACTATCTGCACAGGCTGGATAGTTAGAGCACTCACCACGATCTTCTACGCCATCACCATCACTGTCGCCACCGTTTGGTAGACCTGAACTTTCAGGATCGACGTAGTCAGGAATACCATCGCCATCACTATCAACAACACCTTCATTTGCATCAAGAATACCGTCGTTATCACTATCGGTATCTTTGAAATCTGGAATGCCATCACCATCAGAATCGGCGATAATGCCTGAATCCAGTTGACCTATTTCAACGGCATCTGGGATACCATCATTATCGGCATCGTCGTCGAGGTAATCGGGCACACCATCGCCATCCGTGTCTTCACAATCCGGGAATGCAGTACATTCAACATCATCGGGAATACCGTCACCATCGCTGTCGCCGGACGAACCATCAGTGGCAACATCTGCATCCAGTTGATCGAATATGCCATCGTTATCATCGTCTTTTGGTTGCACAGCATCATCGACGCCATCAAGATTTGTATCAGACCCGCCCGTTATATCCACATCATACGGATCAAACAAACCATCACCATCGGTATCAACTAATGGTTCAATCAAACCTGAATCAACGGTATCGTTAATGCCGTCATCATCACTGTCTGTATCTCGATAATCCGGCACACCATCACCATCGGTATCATTTGGATTGGTGAATGGATTGTTATCACCATCGGTGTTGAAGTCTTCCACACTATCAGGGATACCATCGTTATCATCGTCTGGATCAATAAAGTTTAAGCGACCATCATTATCAGTATCACCTAATGGACCGTCTGTATCATTATCATCTAGATAATCTGGTTTACCGTCACCATCACTGTCAGGACAAGCTGGGAAAGCAGGACATTCGACATCATCGTTAATGCCATCACCATCACTATCACCAGGACCTGGCCCAGCGAAATCAATGTCCAAATAATCCGGTATCAAGTCACTATCAGTATCGACCGTACCTTCGATAGCGTCATCAACACCATCATTATCACTATCTGTATCCTGATAGTTTGGTGTGCCGTCACCGTCGCTATCTAATGGGAATCTATCATCAATTCCATCACCACCCGTTGAAGTAGGCTGGTCATCAAAAATACCATTACCATCAACATCAGTGCTATCGACATCAAGTGCATTATCAATACCATCACCATCGTCGTCCAACCCAGTTATAGCGGCTTCAACACTATCTGGAATGCCATCATTATCACTATCGGTTTCCATATAGTCTGGCGTACCATCACCATCGCTGTCTGCACATAATGGGTACAGTGCACATTCGATATTGTCAGGAATACCATCGCCATCACTGTCACCAGCACTTTGAGGAGGCCCCGCGGTTCCTGCTGCGTCAACATAATCCGGAATACCATCACCATCTGTATCAACAGGATTAAGTGGATCGCCACCGACTTCTACCGAATCATCGGTGCCATCGTTGTCACTATCAGTATCTTGATAATCTGGTGTACCATCGCCGTCTGTATCGAGAGGCTGAGTTGGATCGACACCGGCTTCATTCGCATCGGGAATCGTATCGCCATCCGAATCTAAATCGATGTAATCCAGCTGACCATCGTTATCCGTATCAGGACAATTTGGATAGGTAGGACACTCCACACTATCGGGGATACCATCACCATCAAAATCATCACCGGTATCAACATAATCAGGAATACCGTCACCATCGGTATCGGTCACACCTTCAATTAAATCTGAAATACCATCACCATCACTGTCTTCATCCAGATAGTCAGGCGTGCCATCACCATCCGTATCAATTGGGTTATTCGGATTAGGCCCTGCCTCAGCCGAATCCGGAATACCGTCATTATCGCTATCGGTATCAAGAAAATCTGCAAGACCATCGCCATCCGAATCAGGACAATTATTGTTTGTAAATGGTGGCAGAACACCCGGGCATTCCGCACTATCTAAAATGCCATCATTATCCGAATCGTTTACGAAAGCCACAACAGCCTGTATAGCAGCAGTATTGTTGTTACCGGCTAAATCTTGTGCCACATTTCCAGCGACATCAATGGTGACATCACCCGCACCGTCTGGCGTAATATCGGCTGTGTAGGTATTAGCATCAACCGTAATAAAATTACTGGCCAAAGCATTCGCAACGGCAATATCACCGATAACAAAACCGGTTACATCTTCATTAAATTTAAACGTTACATTGAATGCAGAAGCATTACTCGTTGCCGGTTCGTTTTGAATATCAACCGTTGGTGCAGTGTTATCAAAAATACTCACCGCTTGTATGGCAGCCGTATTGTTATTGCTTGCACCATCGATTGCCACATTCGCCGCTACATCAATGGTGATATCACCCGCACCGCCAGGCGTAATGTCAGCCGTGTAAGTGTTAGCATTAACTGTAACGAAGTTACTGGCTGCACCATTTCCAACCGCTATATCACCGATAACAAAACCCGTTACATCTTCGCTGAATACTATTGTTACATTATAGGTAGCGATTGAATTAACACTGACTGGTTCACCCTGGATATCGACAGTCGGCGCGGTATTATCAAACGTTGAAATAGCTTGTATCGCAGCGGTATTGTTATTGCTTGCCGCATCAATCGCAACATTCGCTGCCACATCAACCGTGATGTCACCGTTACCGTCTGGTGTAATTTCAACGGTATAGGTGCTCGCATCAACGGATGTAAAGTTAGTGACTGAACCATTTCCAACCGTCACCTCACCCGAAACAAATCCGGTGATATCTTCACTGAATTCGACAGTAACATTAAACGGGGCAGCTGAATTAACAATGGCAGGTTCGCCTTGAATATCCACACTTGGCGCAGTCGCATCGAATGCAATATTTGCTTGAACTGCCGATGTATTACCGTTACCCGTTGCATCCTGCGCACGGTTAGCTGCAATATCAATACTGATTGCACCGACACCATTCGGTGTGATTTCTACCGTGTAGGTATTGCCATTAACGGGTGTTACGTTGGTTGCAGAACCATTGGTTACGGTTACATCGCTGGCATCAAATCCAGTTACGTCTTCACTAAATTCAGCTGTAACGTTAAACGGCGTGACAGAATTAAGGATGGTGGGTTCGCCTTGAATATCAACGGTTGGCACCACTACATCTTTCTCAACCTGGATAGTTACTGCTGTTCCCTGGTTGCTGGCTGCGTCGGTTTGCCCGGCATTAATATCGATTGTTGCACCGTCATTTAAACCTGAAACATTAAAGTTGGCACTCCATGTACCACCGGCAGTACAACTTACTGTGCTATCTAAAGACATCATGGGCCCCTCAGTTATACTAACCGACACATCGCCATCACCCACTGTACAGGTACCACTTACAGGGTAACTAAGTTCATTACTGGCATTAATATCCGGTGCTGAGGTAATAACAACAACGGGTGGCGCGTTATCAAACGATGTTACCGCTTGAACTGCAGCAGTGTTACCGTTTGTTACCGCATCCTGCGCGACATTAGCCGCTACATCGATGCTGATATCACCCGCACCTGTCGGGGTAATATCTGCCGTATAGGTACTACCATCTACAGCAATGAAATTACTGGCCGCTCCATTGCCGACATTGATATCGCCGAGAACAAATCCAGTTACATTCTCACTGAATGCAAAGGTAACATTGAATGCAGCTAGTGAATTAACTTGAGCAGGCTCACCTTGAATATCGACTGATGGTAAAGCATTATCCAATACAGTCGTGGCTTGTATAGCCGCAGTATTAGTATTACTTGCCGCATCTTGTGCTACATCGGCTGCCACATTAATCGTGATATCACCGCCACCATCTGGGGTAATTTCTACGGTATAGGTATCACCATCTACTGCGGTGAAGTTTGTAACCGAACCGTTACCTACTGTAACCTCGCCGGAAGTAAAGCCGGTCACGCTTTCACTAAATTGAACCGTTACATTAAATGGTGTCAAATTAATGGTTGCTGGCTCGCCCTGAATATCAACCGTTGGTTTTGTATTATCAAATGTAATCAATGCTTGCGCTGCAGCTGTATTATTATTGCCCGCTACATCGATAGACACATTCGCTGCCACATCGATAGACACATTACCGTTACCGTCTGGTGTAATTTCAACGGTGTAAGTATTACCATTGACAGTTGTAAAATTGGTAACAGAACCATTCCCAATTAAAACATCGCCTGAAACAAATCCAGTGACATCTTCACTGAAGATGACGCTAACATTAAAAGCTGTCGTTGAATTTACATTGACGGGTTCGCCCTGGATATCTACAGTCGGCGCTGTATTATCAAAAGTAGTCATTGCTTGAGGTGCAGCGGTATTGTTATTGCTTGCCGCATCCACCGCAACATTTGCTGCCACATCAACCGTGACATCGCCACCGCCATTCGGTGTAATTTCTACTGTATAGGTATTTCCATCAACCGGTGTAAAGTTTGTGACCGAACCGTTACCTACTGTAACCTCGCCAGAAGTAAAGCCAGTTACGCTTTCACTAAATTGAACGGTTACATTAAATGGTGTGGTTGAATTCACAATCGCAGGCTCACCCTGGATATCCACCGTTGGCGCCGTATTATCAAATGTTATCGATGCCTGTGGTGCTGCAGTATTATTGTTTGCTGCTACATCAATGGCTACATTCGCTACCACATCAACCGTGACATCGCCTAAACCATCCGGTGTAATTTCAACGGTGTAAGTACTGCCATCAACAGGCGTAAAGTTTGTGACCGAACCATTTCCAACGGATACATCGCCTGAAACAAAACCGGTTACATCTTCACTGAATTCTACAGTGACATTAAATGGTGTGGTTGAATTAATAATGGCAGGCTCACCCTGGATATCAACAGTTGGCGCTGTATTATCGAAAGCGGTTATTGCTTGTGGCGCTGCTGTATTGTTATTACTTGCCCCATCCACCGCTACATTTGCAGCCACATCAACTGTGACATCACCACTACCACTTGGTGTAATTTCTACCGTATAAGTAGTACCATCGACCGGTGTGAAGTTAGTAACTGAGCCATTACCAACTACTACATCGCCCGAAACAAATCCCGTAACATTTTCACTGAACTCTACAGTGACATTAAATGGTGTCGTTGAATTTATACTTGTTGGCTCACCCTGAATATCCACTGCAGGGGCCGTATTATCAAATGTTGTTACGGCTTGCGGCGCAGCGGTATTATCATTACTCGCCGCATCAATAGCGACATTCGCCGCCACATCAACCGTGACATCGCCTAAACCATCCGGTGTGATTTCAATGGTGTAAGTACTACCATCAACAGGCGTAAAGTTTGTGACCGAACCATTTCCAACGGATACATCACCCGAAACAAATCCGGTTACGTCTTCACTGAACTCAACAGTCACATTAAATGGGGTTGTTGAATTGATAATCGCAGGTTCGCCCTGAATATCCACGGTAGGAACCGTATTATCAAATGTACTGGTCGCTTGCGTAGCGGCGGTATTGTCATTACCGGCTGCATCTGTTGCCACGTTTTCTGCTACGTCGATAGTAATATCACCGCCGCCATCGGGTGTAATCTCAACCGTATAAGTAGTACCATCAACCGGTGTAAAGTTAATAACTGAGCCATTACCAACGACTACATCACTTGAAACAAATCCCGTAACATCTTCACTAAATTCGACGGTGACATTGAATGGTGATATTGAATTCACAGTCGCAGGTTCACCCTGGATATTCACCGTTGGCGCCGTATTATCAAATGTTATCGATGCCTGTGGTGCTGCAGTATTATTATTTGCTGCTACATCAATGGCTACATTCGCTGCCACATCAACCGTGACATCGCCTAAACCATCCGGTGTAATTTCAACGGTGTAAGTACTGCCATCAACAGGCGTAAAGTTTGTAACCGAACCATTTCCAACTGATACATCGCCTGAAACAAAACCGGTTACATCTTCACTGAACTCTACAGTGACATTAAATGGTGCCGTTGAATTAACACTGATGGGTTCACCCTGAATATCAACAGTCGGGGCCGTATTATCAAAAGTCGTCGTTGCCTGTGTGGCAGACGTATTGTTATTGCTTGCTGCGTCGATTGCAACATTTGCCGCCACATCGATTGTGATATTTCCCGCACCGTTCGGTGTAATTTCGACTGTATAGGCACTACCATTAACGGGCGTGAAGTTGGTAACTGAACCATTTCCAACCGTCACATCACCTGAAGCAAAACCAGTCACATCTTCACTGAATTCGACGGTAACGTTAAACGGTAGGGTTGAATTCACAATCACAGGTTCACCCTGGATATCCACCGTCGGCGCCGTATTATCAAACGTGGTGACAGCTTGCGCTGCAGCGGTATTATTGTTGTTCGCTACATCAACAGCAACATTGCTGGCAACGTCTATTAAAATATCGCCGACACTATCAGGTGTAATTTGTACCGTGTAAGTGCTTCCATCAACCGCTGTGAAGCCTGTAACTGAACCGTTTGCAACCGTCACATCACCTACAACAAATCCAATTACATTTTCACTGAATTCGATGGTGACATTAAACGCTGCAGTCGAATTAACGATGGCAGGCTCACCCTGAATATCAACGGTAGGCACAACGATATCTAATACTGTTATTGCCTGTGTTGCAGCCGTATTATTATTGGCTGCACCATCTTGTGCCACGTTTGCTGCGACATCAATGGTAATGTTTCCCGTACCCACCGGTGTAATCTGTACGGTATAAGTACTACCATCAACAACGGTAAAACCTGTTACCGAACCATTTCCAACCGTCACGTCACCTGAAACAAATCCAGTCACATCTTCACTGAATTCAATCGTTACATTATAAGGAGTAAGATTATTGATGACAGGTTCGCCTTGAATATCAACAGTCGGCACGTTCGATTCTTTATCTGCTTGAACGGTTACCGCATTACCCGTATTACTGGCCGCATCTGTTTGACTGGCATCGACACTGAGTGCATTCGTACTGTCAGCTATGGCTAAAACATCAAAAGTCGCGCTCCATGTACCGCCAGCTGTACAGACAACACTTTGGTTCGCTGGGCTTGCACCTGAAATAGCTACAGTAATATTTCCATCACCCGCCGTACAAGTACCACTAACAGGATAAGCAGCAACATTACCCGCATTAGCAACTGGTGCACTGGTAATAATCACAACCGGATTAACATTATCAAATACCACAACAGCCTGTGTTGCAGCCGTATTGTTATTATTAACACTGTCCTGAGCAACATTTGCTGCCACATCAATCGTAATATTGCCTGCACCATCGGGTGTAATATCAGCGGTATAAGTCGTGGCATCGACACTGACAAAATTACTTACACTAGCGTTAGTAACCGTAATTTCGCCTGACGAGAACCCAGTTACGTCTTCATCAAATTGAAACGTAACATTAAAAGCAGCCGTTGAATTTACATTGACGGGTTCGTTTTGAATATCAATCGTAGGCGGCGTGACATCTTTATCAGCCAGAGAAGGACCTGCGCTGCCACTATTACCGCGCGAATCAGTCTGTGTTGCCGTTACCGAAATAACACCAACCCCATCAGCTATAGCGGTCACATCAAAAAGGGCTGTCCAGAAACCACCACCATTACAAACCACTGATTGATTTGTAGGCGTAGCACTTGCAACCACAACATCAACATTGCCATCACCTGCTGTACAGGTACCAGTAACAGGATAAGCCGCAATAATAGAAGACGTTGCTGTCAACAAAGCATCGATAGTTACCACTGATGCGGTAACATCACCTGCCCCCGTTATCTGAAATTTATAATCTTCGACTTCGCCACTTAAGAAAATGCCTGCAAAATCACCGCTTGAAATAATCTCATCATCATTCACCATACGGATACGAGCGAATGTTGCACCCATAACAATATCTGGCCCTGCACCGGTAATCGTTGGCCAGTTTAAAGTCACATCGGTTTCGAATTGATCGGTTGCCAGAGTGGTAAGATTAGATGCTTCATCTACCTGAAATTGACCATCGCCATCAAAATCAATCCAGCCAATAAAGCGTGCACCTTTTGCATTAATGGAAGTGGCATTGACAGTAATACTATATGAAGTAGACAGATCTGCATCCAGCGTTGAAAAAGTGAAAACGCCATCGTCAGACGAATCATCGGCTGCATTACCGGCACTGTCATCGACACCATCAACAAAACCGTTCTGATCACCACTCGGTGTTGTACCCATATAAACCCCTTCGATAATGGTATGAGCCGCACCATTTGAAAGAGCCAGTGTCTGGTATGTATTTGGCGCATCACCAAATTCGTCTGAAGGTTCTGAACGTAAACTTTGAGCTTTGAAAAATGCCCATGAATCAAAATTCGCATCGCCATCATCAGCCATGCCGATTACAACCGGCACACTGACTCCTGGTGTTACCGGAAAACGACAACTGACCGTACGGGTAAAACCATCCATTTCAGTATTAAATGGAAAGTTCGGGGTAAAATCACCGAAGTCGTTATCTTTATACAGAAAATTGTTGGAACCATTATTTACCGCATCAATACTAACGATTAGACCATTAGCCGTAACCGCACAGTTTGTACCATTGACAAATATACGGATAAAGTCATTAAAACCGCCGTTAACAAATTCGTTATATTCTTCTGAGCCAAAAACATATTCGACAATCAAGGTGTTTTCATCGGGTACAACATCGAAGGTTAAGGTAACCAGATCACGTACCGCACCGAAAAGCGGATCATTATTCAGAGTTGTATTAAATGCTGTTGTCGTATTATCTGCGCTATTGGTACCAACAACACTATCTACATCACCTGTACTAAACACGACGCCTTCATCAACATCATCGCCAAACAAAAAACCATAACCGGAAAAAATACCTGCCTGGGCATTGTCTTCAGCGACATAGGCAGGCGAAGTAATAGTAACGCCCGTGCCCCTAAGCTTATCGATAAGATCGGTTAGTGTGACGGTAATGTCATCTTTTTTATTAACACTCTCAGCCAACACACTGACATTGGCAGTCATTAATAAGAGGGCAAGAATAAGCTGTACAGGACGAATAGGCATTCGTATGCTCCGTTAATTTTTTTTATTGTTTTTTATCTCAATTATCGAAGCTGGCACTTCAACATTTGCGGCTGTGAAATAGACAAATTTTAAAAATCGTCATATCTCCAACACCTATTTGTCATAAAATCAACAAATAACTATCAAAATCAATTAGTTATATAATTAATTTTGTACTCCCCAGTAATAGAGCAAGATGCATGCCAGTTAAAATTCATTAACTGACTAAACTAAATATAGACGAATTTTACAAAACTTTACAAATAAGGAAGGAGAACAATATACTCAAGAAGTTGCAGAATTCAATGGATATAGTAACGATGACTTTTTTAGATAATGACTATTATCATTAACAGAACACTATCGACTCTTGACAGACAGTCAAAAGCGTTAAAAACTTTTACCGCAGAGGCGCGGAGACGCAGAGTTGTATTTTTGTTTATAGTGCCGAAGGCACTATAAACAAATACTTAGATTTTCTCTGCGTCTCCGCGCCTCTGCGGTTCAATCTTTTGACTTTAAGTTTTTAAAACGTCAGCAAATGGCCAATAGCAGCCATTAAGAAAAAACAAATAATTAAAACAAGAGTGTTACTTTTTTATTCGATATTCAGCAGAACGCGCGTGCGCAGTTAAGCCCTCACCATGAGCAAGAATAGAAGCCGTTTTACCCAACTTTGATGCACCTTTGGCTGAACATCCAATCAAACTGGTTCGCTTCTGAAAATCATACACACCTAGTGGTGAGGAAAAACGCGCGGTACCCGATGTCGGCAATACGTGATTAGGCCCTGCACAATAATCACCTAATGCCTCTGCCGTATAACGACCCATAAAAATAGCGCCAGCATGGCGTATTTTTTGCGCCCACTGTTCGGCATTATCTATAGAGAGCTCCAGATGTTCGGGCGCAATGTGATTAGCCACTTCGATAGCCTGTTCCATATCAGCAACGGAAATAATCACTGCCCTATTCTCTAACGATGTTCGAATGATATCTTTACGTGGCATGTCTTTAAGCAGGCGTTCGATACTTTGCTTGACCTGTTCAATAAAATTGTCATCAGGGCACACCAAAATAGACTGCGCTTCTTCATCATGTTCGGCCTGCGAAAATAGATCCATGGCGATCCAGTCAGCATCAGTTTTACCATCACAGACCACCAATATTTCAGAAGGACCTGCAATCATATCAATCCCTACCACACCGAAGACCATTCGTTTTGCCGTTGCTACAAAAGAATTTCCGGGGCCAGTAATCTTATCAACCTTTGGGATGGTTTCAGTGCCATAGGCAAGTGCGGCTACCGCCTGTGCACCACCGATAGTAAATACACGATCAACGCCTGCGATTGCTGCAGCGGCAAGAACCAATGGGTTCATTACCCCATCAGGTGTCGGCACAACCATAATCAATTCACCCACACCAGCTACTTTTGCAGGAACAGCATTCATTAATACGGAAGAAGGATACGCAGCTTTACCACCGGGAACATATAAACCCACCCGATCCATAGCGGTTACATTTTGCCCTAACACGGTTCCGTCATCTTCTGTGAAAGACCAGGACTCCATTTTCTGATGTTCAGCATAATTGTGCACGCGCTGCGCAGCCAGTTCTAATGCTTGTCGTTGATCGACATCAATAGATTCTAACGCCTGCTGCAATTGCTCTTTGTTTAGCTCGAACTCGCTCGCACTCTTTAAAGACATGCGATCAAACTTATTGGTGTATTCGATTACCGCAGCATCACCGCGTTGTTTTACATCGGCGAGAATATCGACGACAATCTTAGCGATATCACCATCAATACTCGCTTCCCAGGCAAGCGCACTATCGAGCTGCTGATAAAAATTAGCGTCGGTGTAATTTAAAGAATTAATATTTAACATCAAATTGTAATAGTACTGTTTTTTTCGTTAACCTGGATTCCGGCTAAAGACGTGCCGGAATGACGAAATTATTATCGATTTTTAAGAAACAGCAGAACTGATTTTATCGATTATCTGACTGATTTTTTCGTGTTTCATCTTCATTGAAGCTTTGTTCACAACCAGCCGTGAACTGATATCAGCAATATGATCAACTGGTTTTAAACCATTAGCTTTAAGTGTATTACCCGTATCAACCACGTCAACAATTAAATCAGACAAACCCACAATCGGACCCAGTTCCATTGAACCATATAATTTAATCAACTCAATCTGCTCACCACGTGATTCAAAATAACGCTTGGCAACATTGGTAAACTTGGTGGCAACACGCAAACGTCCACCGACTCTCGGTTTAGGATTAACCAGACCCGCCGTCATCAATTTACATTTAGCAATTTTTAGATCCAGTGGTTCGTACAAACCCTCACCGCCATGTTCTAACAGAACATCCTTACCAGCCACACCCAAATCAGCCGCCCCAAATTGCACATAGGTCGGTACATCGGTGGCGCGGATAATAACTAGTTTCACGTCATCATGATTGGTGTCGAGAATAAGCTTCCGACTTTTTTCTGGGTCATCGGCGGGCACTATATCGGCTGCAGCTAACAGGGGAAGTGTTTCTTTGTAGATGCGGCCTTTTGACAGGGCAATCGTAATCATGACTTTGTGCCAATGAATAATGGATAATGAATGGTGAATAGTGAAAAGCGCATTATTTTATCTTTTGCAGTATTGATACTGGACGTTAATATTTTAATAAGTTCGTTAATCTGTGGCTTGATACTATCAAACATAATTACAGAGATATAATCCCCCTCATACAACAGCCTTAGCCAGTAATAAGTTTCGCTTGCTTCCTTCAAACTTATGCTCAGTTTGTTAATAAAATCTGGTTTTGACTGAGCATACTCAGCTTCACAGACTAGCGCTCCTATTGAAGTTCCTGATCTCAAAATTTGTTTACTTATCACATATTCCTTTTTATCGCATTTCAGGTATTTCGCAAGCTTAACCACTCGCAAAGCAAACGAAAAGCTTTTGTCCTTCAAAACATTATCCATAACATTCATTCCATATTTTAACGAATACGACTAACAGTCTCTATATGATTTTTTTCCATTATTCATTATTCACTGTTAACTATTCACTGGCGCACAGCGCCTATTCGTGTGCACGACGGATTTTAGCACCTAATAAGGCTAATTTTTCTTCAATATTTTCGTAGCCACGATCGATATGATAAATGCGCTGCACTTCAGTTTCACCACTCGCGACCAGACCCGCAATAATCAGACTGGCAGAAGCACGCAAGTCGGTTGCCATAACTGGCGCGGAAGTCAGTGCGTCAACACCACGGATAATAGCGGTATTGCCTTCAATTTCAATGTCAGCGCCCATGCGCTTTAATTCTTGCACATGCATAAAACGATTTTCAAAAACGGTTTCGACAACTGTAGCGGTGCCTTCTGCAATGGTATTCAAGGCTGCAAATTGCGCCTGCATATCAGTCGGGAACGCTGGATACGGTGCAGTACGAATGCTGACCGCCTTCGGTCGTTTGCCTTCCATATCCAGTGATATCCAGTCATCGCCTACTTCCAGTTTTGCACCGGATTCACGTAACTTGTCTATCACCGCATCCAGCAATTTGGGATCAGTATCTTTCACCATTATTTTACCGCCGGTGATGGCAGCTGCAACTAAGTAGGTACCCGTTTCGATACGGTCAGGTAGTACGCGGTAACGTGTGCCGTTTAATTTTTCTACGCCTTCGATGGTAATCGTATCCGTACCGGCACCCGATATTTTGCCACCCATTGCATTGATAAAGTTAGCCAGGTCGATCACTTCAGGTTCTCTCGCCGCATTTTCAATGATAGTCTCACCATCGGCCAGTGCCGCTGCCATCATCAAATTTTCCGTACCCGTTACGGTTACGATATCCATTACCAGTCGGGTGCCTTTTAACCGGCTAGCTTTGGCATGAATATAACCATTGCTGACATCAATTTCAGCTCCCATATCCTGCAGACCTTTTATATGCAGATCGACCGGGCGTGACCCAATGGCACAACCACCTGGCAGGGAAACTTCAGCTTCACCAAAACGTGCCAGTAATGGCCCGAGCACCAAAATGGAAGAGCGCATAGTTTTCACTAGATGATACGGCGCAGTGTAATTTTCGATGGTCGAGCTATCCACTTCGACGCTCAATTTTTCATCGATGGAAACCATCACACCCATGCAACCCAACAATTCGACCGTTGTGGTGACATCGTGTAGATGCGGAACATTTTCGATTGTAGCCGGACCATCAGCAAGCAAGGTGGCCGCCAGTATGGGTAACACCGCATTTTTAGCGCCAGAAATTCTGACATTACCGTCCAGGGTAATACCACCATTAATTAATAGTTTATTCATCTAGGTAAATTCTCTTATCTCGCCGTCAACGCCATACGCTTTTGCGATGGTTAGTATAGTCTCGGGTAAATGTTCAAAATGTAATTCTATTTGATTTTTGCGTGCCTGTTTTAACATTTCCAGCATTAATGCTAATGCTGCACTGTTACTGCTGGTCACCTGCGACAGGTCGATATTAATTTTTTTATCCGTGTTTTTAAATAAATCAGCTGCCTTTCGCATCAGTTCTGGCGCGGTCGTTAAATCAACCGTACCCGAAATACTACATTGCTGATTGTTTTGCAGTGTGATTTCAGCTTGACCTTGTTGCACCTGACTATCCTGTTTGTTAACTATTTAGTAATAGTATGTTTCTGTCATTCCCGAGTATTTCTATCGGGAACCCCGTTTTTATCATTAGCTAGATTCCCGATAAAAACACTCGGAAATGACAAAGCTATGTAGTATCTTTGCCCTTTAGTTTACTGTTTTTTTCACGCAGATAAATTAACAGACCATCGATACCACTTTTGCGTATTTCTTGTGTAAACGTTCCACGGTAACTGGTGACCAGGCTGATGCCATCCACTTTAATGTCGTACACCTTCCACGCATTATTTTTCAGACGCACACGGTAGGCCAATGGAATTGAAGGGCCGCCAGGTTGAACGACTTCAGCTTTTACAGAAGCCTTGCGAACATCTGCCGCTAATTTCAGTGGAAAGTATTTTATTGTTTGATCGCTGAACTCGAGCAACGACTTGCTGTATGTTCTTACCAATAGATTCCTGAACTCTTCGATAAAATCCAGCTTTTGTTGCTTGCTGGCTTTTCGCCAGCTTTTACCCAACGCTAATTTTGCCATGGTGACATCATCAAGATGCGGCAAAATATAATCATCAATCAGTTTATAAACTCGTGTCGGCTCTTTTACTAAAAGATCGTGATCTTTACGTAATATGTCCATTACTTCTGTTGAAGTTCGCTCCAGTAATGCAACCGGTGACTCGATTTCCTGACTGGTTTCAGCAACGACTGCCTGTGAACCCATAAGCAATAACGCGATACAAAATATTTTTAATCGTTTCATAGTATTCTCCTTATTCTTTATCATCTGCCTGGCTATACAGGAACTGACCGATAATCTGCTCAAGCACTAATGCAGATTGTGTTAAATCGATGCTATCCCCATCTTTTAAATATTCTTCCTCAGCACCGGGTTCAAACCCGACAAACTGCTCACCTAACAAGCCTGAAGTCAGAATGCTGGCTGCAGTATCCAGTGGGAACTTATCATACTGCGTATCAATAGCCATACTCACAATAGCTTCATAGGTTTCACTGCTATATTGAATATCCTTTACCCGGCCAATTCTCACTCCACCGGCTGAAACCGGTGAACGCACTTTCAGCCCCCCTACGTTATCAAAACGTGCCTTTATTGTGTACTGTTCACCGCTGCCGTAGCTACTCATATTACTTACACTCATGGCCAACATAAAAAATGCAGCGATAGCAGCGGCGATAAAAAAGCCAACCAGTATTTCAATTTTACGTGATGTCATTATCCATCCTCATACTTATTAATCTGCCTATTTCGCGAACATCAATGCTGTTAAAACAAAATCTAAAAATAATATTGCCAGTGAACTATGCACCACCGTTCTCGTCGTCGCCTGCCCCAGACCTTCGGATGTGGGTATACAATCATAACCTTCAAAAACTGCGATCCAGGTAGCGACAAAACCAAACACCAGACTCTTTATAATGCCATTAACTATATCCAGATACAGATCCACCGTATTCTGCGGCTGCGACCAGAACGAGCCTGAATCCAGCCCCAACATTTCAACCGCAACCAGATAGGCACCCATCACCCCTACCGCACTAAATATGGTGGCTAATAGTGGCATCGATATAAAACCGGCAATAAAACGCGGCGCAATAATGCGCTTCATCGGGTTAACAGCCATCATTTCCATACCCGACAATTGTTCAGTGGCTTTCATTAAGCCAATCTCAGCCGTCAACGCTGAGCCTGCCCGACCGGCAAATAACAATGCCGTAATGACCGGCCCCAGCTCACGCAGCAAAGACAACGCAACCATTACACCCACTGAATCTTCTGCACCAAAATCAATTAGCGCATAATAAGACTGCAACGCCATGACCATGCCAACAAATAAACCAGCGACGACGATAATAATGAGCGTCTGTACACCTACCGCGTATAACTGCTTAACCAGTAACATCGGACGAACAAATAAATTCGTACTAGCTATCAGTACGTCCAGCAAAAATAGAGTACCGCGCCCTAAACGTTGGAAGCGATGAAGCGTAGCGACACCGAGGGCTTGAAACTTATTTAATATTCCATTAAACAAAACAATTACCCGGTCAGTAAATCTTCTAGCAGGGGCTCTGCCGGATAATGAAAAGGCACCGGCCCGTCTGCATCACCATGAATAAATTGATGCGTCCACGCTGACTCACTATTTCGCAAACTATCTGGCGAGCCACTCTCTACTACCTTACCTTCTGAAATAATATGTATCTGGTCAGCAATCGACATAGTTTCCGGCACATCATGTGAGACGATAATACTGCAAATTTTCAGCGCATTATTTAATTCACTGATTAACGAAACCAGCACCCCCATCGAAATAGGATCCTGCCCGGTAAAAGGTTCATCGTACATAATCATCATAGGATCCAGCGCCATCGCACGCGCCAGTGCTACTCGCCGTGCCATACCGCCAGAAAGTTCCGATGGTGGTAAATCGGCAGCACCACGCAAACCCACTGCATTCAGCTTGAGTAAAACCAGATGACGCAACATAGACTCATTCAGCTTGGTATGTTCACGCAATGGGTAGGCTACATTTTCAAATACGGACAAATCCGTCAGTAATGCGCCACTCTGAAACAACATACCCATACGCTGGCGCAATTCAAACAGTTTACCGGTTGATAATTGGTGAACATCTAAACCATCTACTTCGATATAGCCGCTATCGGGTCGCAGCTGTCCGCCGATCAATTTTAATAATGTAGTTTTACCTGTGCCACTCGGTCCCATAATGGCAGAGACGCCCTGACGCGGGATATCCAGTGACAAACCGTCAAATATTTTTCGATTACCCCGACTGAAATGTAAATCTCGAATTTTGACCAGAATGTCGCTCAAGTTCGCTGCCTTTAGAATTTGAAATAGTATTATTTTTGCGCGATTGTAACACGCCGAACTTACCTTCAGGCTTCGATGTTTCGCGTGATAATTTGCTTCTTGAATAACCGCTTTCCATAAAAAAATAGAACCGAAAACACATCAAACCACCGACAGGTGCACCCGTTATAATCTTTCAATATACCGTATTCACGGGATATACATATCAAGACGAAATGACATAATTATTTATACCAAACTATCTGCTGCCTGTCAGGTTATAACAGATGACACTCATAACCCTGAGAGTAGCTTGGCGAACAGGCATAAGAGCAAGTTAAGAGCTAATATTTAAGCCAAAAAAACTGAGTCAGAACATGAAAAAAGGATCACACCAATGAAAATACTAACCCTTGTAGCTATGACCCTGACGCTGAGTTTGTTGTCCGCCTGTGGGGGCAGTGGCGATGCCAATATAGACAATCCAGCACCTACTCCCGATGGTGTCTTGCTGCTCGGAAATGACAATGAAAATGCGATAAACGCGATCATCTTATTATCGCCTACACCCGTTGACCCCAGTCAAATCAAGAACAATAGATTACTCAGCACCCGTCTGGATGCAGTGATAAACCCGGCGGCAACCGTAGGTGATGTTAATACAGCACTGGAGAGCGTGGGGGCAAAAATCAATGGCATGGCAGCTAACGACCCTACTGTTGTACTGAGCATTCCGGAAGTAACCGATAGAACGGCTGCTCAGGTTATTGCCGATACTTTGCAGACAAACAATGCTTTCTTTTTTGTCACCGTCACATTTGAGGCTAAACCGTCAGCACAAAACATAGGCAGTACAGCGAATGCTGTATTAACAACACCAATGAGCTTCAACGCTCTACAGGCTCCTATACAACCCAATGACTGGTATCAGGCTGCACATTTTCCAGCACTATCACGTGCTGATGCCGTTGCAACCGCGGTTAATCAGCCGGTAACAATAATAATACCCAGTACTTATGCAGCCGACACAACAACAGATTCGAGCAACATCCCGAATCAATCCTTCCTCGACGGAATACTTGGCGATAACACCCTGGTCGAATACGGCGATGCTGAAACTGATCCAGTTTTGGGCAGTTATGGTTACTCGATTGCATCGATAATAGGCATTAATTTTAATGACGGCATGTCTGCCTACCCAAAAACAAGTAATAACTTATTGAAAATCGACTCGGCTCCACTGAGTGGTTTATCGTATACGGCTATTGTGATGGCTATCGCTAATAGCATAAGAGACTCAATTACTTTCGAAACAGTTGACAATAAAATCATTCTGCTGACCGATTTTGTTTATAACGATGATGACTTTTCTGAGCGCAGCCGTGTCTGGCGTGCCATCGACGGCCTAAACTGGCGTAAAATTGGCGGTGGTTTTCTTCACATAAGTGCCGTGGGCGAACTTGGCAGTAGCACAGGGCCAGCCAGTCAGGCAAAATATGCTTCACCGTTTGCTGTTTCCGAAGCCTACCTCGATTTCAGCCTGCTGTTAACCGAAGACCCGACGCTTGATTTTAGCTCCCCCGCCGTTGATGAATTTATCGAACTTCGATTCACACTCAGCAACCCACCACCCATTGGTAACCTGCTTACCGTCGGCAGTTCTCGAATAGATCAATTCACCCGCTCAGATTTTTCAATCCCCGGTGCTGATGTCAGAATGATTGGCGAAAACGTCGAAGCCAACTGCTATACCGTATCTCAAAACTGTGTAGATAATCAGTGGCTCATGTCAGACACAGGTGTGGCTGCCGCACAGATTGCCGCACTGGCAGCGTGGATGCTGAACATGGATTCAACACTCAATGAGGTTGGCGTAATGACCGTCATCAAACACGCTTATCAAAATGGCCAACTGGTTGGCATCGTCGATACCTATGCCGCGTTACTGTCATTGGATACTTCAATCACCGAAGCAGCTATCCGTAAAAGTGTTCTCGATGTAGCTGGCACATCGGGAACGGGTGTTCGCGATGGCATTTTTGATGAAGGTGATATTGAGTTCTGGTTCAATACCATCCTTCCTACTTTTCCTGACGGGATTCCCTTTGACTTAAATGGTGATGGTCATATCGGTGGCAGCGATACCGTCTGGTTTGATCTGGATATCAATGCCCTGCCCGTTTATACCACGGTGATGCAGACCATCGGTGAAGAAGAAGTTAGTTTCAATGAAGAAGCGATTACTGATTTCGATGTGTTGTGTTATTACGCTTACTCGGATTTATATACGGGTGATGAAGAACAGCGTGATGCGTTGTTATTGGCTGGTTGTACATCAGGGCCAGCTGATAGCAAAGTCGAATTTATAGAGTTTGAGTATGATAGAGATGTAGTTGCTGGCTGCATTATGCTAGATGTGGATGACGGTTCTATAAATGACCTTGAAGAGGAAATCACAGATGTAGCAGCGATACCTGCCGCGCTGGCGGCGGTAAATGGCCTGGTTTCGGCAGCAGTGTCGCCCGACGAAAATTCAGCAACAAGTTCACTGAATCTTAGCAGCAATATCCGGCTTGACCCGGATGGCAACATTCTTGAAATCAGTAATGTTGCCACCATGATGGCGGAGGTAAATATGCCTCAACAACCCGTTGGGTGTTTCGCTACTGCCGGTTTCAATTTCGATTATCGTTTCCGCGTGACTCAAGATACCAATTTCACTCTCACCGGTACACTGGCAGGAGCACCACCGGGGGAACTTCCGGGTGGAAATATAAGCGGCACTTCTGCGTGGGTATTCTTATCTGGCATACCAGCATATAACTTTGAGGGAGAAAGCAATCTGTCCTTCTCCGTCTCTGGCGTACTTACCGCGGGTGAATCTTCAAGTTTTGGCGTTCGTTGTCGCGCGAGGACACCCTCGTTATCAACACCCGCGGTAGTAAACTCCAATATGGCATGTAACGTGACATTAACTTTTGAATAAACAACCCCGCTGCAAGCAGACGGGCTATACATTACTGATGGGAATTGCACAAAACGCGTGGCAAACCACCGAGAATTTACCCGCAGAGATTAAATGATAAACTTAAACAGATGACGAAATTATGGAAAATTCTGGTGTTAGCACTAAGCAGTAGTGTCTGCATTGCCGAACAAGTTCAACAGGGAAAAATTTATCCGGGCGGCAGTTACGTCGAATCCAGCCAGACCGGTATCGGTCTGACCATTCCCCAAGGCTGGCAGGGCGCATGGCCGGCCGGTTCTGAAATGTTCGTACTGGAATCGACGACGCTAAAAGCCAATATTTTTATGGCAATGCAACCGGCTGATGAAAACGAATTACGAGGCTGGATGGCGGGCACTATCCCGCTGGATGCCAGTATTCAACTACAGCCTGCATCACTGCCGAAAAAGACCGGCAAAATCTATACTGCCAATTACACTATCAACGACGCACCGCAGCTATCGGGCTACATTGCTGCACAGATAGTGCCACCCTCAACCGGTCTGGCGTTTATTGTGTTATCAGCCGACGCTGGCAAACTTCAAAAGGTAAAACGAATAGCGGTAAGCCTCGCCAATAGCTTAACGATTAAACAAGTCGTCGCACCTGCCCCAACTCAGCGCAAAGGCGAGTTTTACCAAAGTGGTGATGCGTCTGCTGTCAGTGATGGCAATTGCACCTATTTTTCCAGCGGTGCGGGTTCTATTAGTACATGTGATTAAGCAGCAAAAAATTGATGTAAATATTTGATAAAAAAATGGCTCCCGCAGGAGCCAGATTTAATTATCGTTGTAAGCGACTAAGACTTCTTTCTTCTAGCAATACCAATAAGACCTAACAGACCACTACCAAACAACCATGCGGCGGCTGGGATGGGCACGACAGTCGTATTGTCAAATTGAAACTCACTGAATCCATCCAGTTCCAGAATCCGTGACCCCTGAAAAGCGCCTGATTGAGCTTGAACAAATTCGGCACGGAAACGATCGGTGGTAACGGTGGTGGCTAAATCCACACCCAAACTAAAATTGGGACCATTGGAATCATTCAGAAAATTCCCCGTTAATGGATCAGCCGTATTGCCATAAGGAAAGCTGGCGGTGATTGAAAAAATCTCGTCAAATATACTGGTATCATTGTTGTAAGCAAACAAACGAAAATCACTGAATCGACGCCGATCAATAAAGCTGGTTGCGGTGGCATCATGAAAGGCATTTAAGACAAAACTACGCAGGGTAACATCGCTGTCCGTTTGCCATTCCACAAACTGAATAGCGCCTGCTCCCTGGTTTGCAAAGATGACATTTTCCGGCTCCACCGTATTGCCGGTTGAGTTGCCAAACATGTTGATTGCAAGGGTACCCGCGTCTAATGCACTGCTGGAAGTGACGGTGTTGCCGTTGTCAAAATTCCATAAATCAGTATCACTGACCACAATGGCCGATGCGGGAGTTGTAAAAGTGCCAGCAATTAAAGCTGCGCTCAATAAAGTGTGTTTATTTTCCATTTCAATGCCCTCCAGACAAATCGTGAATTGTTTTTCTAATCCTTCACAGGCTAAAACCATATCAGCCTGTCGATACCAGGTTATTGCGCTATCTATGTTTTTTAGATATAAGCCACTGTATTGTAAACCAGCAAAATTCACTGTCTATCCCGTGAATGCGAGATATGATTTAGAAGTAAAGTATGGGAATCACAAAACTAGGATCACAAAAATAATGGGGCATGGGTCAACCATTAGCAGTTTCCAGTCAATAGGCAACTGTTATTTTTTAGGTGGACGGGGTCATATATGGTCCACCTCACCCTAAAAGGCTTCAAATGAGCCATGATTTCAAAATCACTGTCCGCTACGCACTAAGCGAACACGGTTGATGTTAGACTTAACTCTCGCGCCGTCGAAGACATTGCTGAAACTGACGCCCCTCGCGAAAAAAGCATTAGGCGCATAAGGCGAAGACGACCAGAACCAGGCAGACAGTGTCTCTGGAAAAACGGTGTTATTTATCGCAGGGTCGCTGCAACGCAACTCCGCAATGGAGGCTAATTCTTTTATATTGGGCAAACGCCAGTCGGTTTCGGAAAAATTTTCACCCACTATTCCATCATTCACCTCCTGTGCACGTTGCAAGGCGGCCTGCCAGGTAAAATCAGCTGCCGCGCCGCTGCTGCAATTATTGCCAGCGCCGCTCCAGGTTTGGCCTTCACTGCATTTTTTCCAGATCAGTCCGGTTTCAGGGTCGGTGATGGTGCCGTTATTATTGTCGGTTAAGTGTGTGGTGGTCGCGGTAATGGCTGTGTTTTCATTATCACACGACAAAACATTTTCCGCCTGTATATGGGTTGAATAAAAACCTGCACTCGCTAATAGACAGACCACTAATTTTTTATTGACTGTAAACATCATTCTACTCCGGGTTGGATCGTTAATGGATAAATGCAGCGACGCTTTAAGCCGCTCTCGTGCCCATGCTTTGCGTCACTGCCATTAATTCCTGTTTTTTGTAGGTTGGTGGTGAGCTTGCGAACCCCAACGTTCGCCGATTATGTTGGGGTTCCTTTGTCACCACCAACCTACTACTCATTACGATTTTGTTAACTTAATGGCAGTGACGCAGGGCGCGGGAATGCTTAAAAACAAAAATCAAAATCACTGTCCGCTACGGACTAACCGAACACGA
>UOFE01000039.1_pt1 | contig 55586 bp, 51 predicted proteins | sample 1988381 | NCBI WGS metagenome assembly UOFE01 (sample SAMEA4712194, study PRJEB27164) | hydrothermal vent metagenome | biome: marine basaltic hydrothermal vent biome; feature: marine hydrothermal vent; material: mineral | place: Pacific Ocean | collected 2011-06-14/2011-07-23 | depth 1689 m
TTCCCAAAAGGAACTGACTTATCGGTACACTCTCAAGCTAAGCTTAATGCAGTGGCCCGACAGTTAAATGAGCGTCCACGAAAAACATTAGAATTTAAAACGCCAGCACAAAAATTTAACGCGTGCGCTGCGTTGACCGCTTGAGACCAACACCATTATCGGACGTTTTAAAAACTTAAAGTCAAAAGCTTGAACCGCTGAGGCGCAGAGAAAACCTAAGTGTTTGTTTATGGCGCCGAAGGCGCTATAAACAACATTATCTCGTTTCCATGCTCCTGTGTGGAAATGCATAGCGTTTAAGGGAGTGCAAGTATTACGCTAAAATCAGTATCTACATGGACAACCTGCCATATTGCCGAAAAGTGAGTGTATCTACTGCCCCAATGCGTTACCACGCAGGAGCGTGGGAACGATATCGAAAGTCGATTATTATTGATGTAAACGAACTTCGTCATTCCGGCATGCTTCTAGCCGGAATCCATCTATCAGGCTAATGCAAGTCTTAGGTGTGGATACCGGCTAGAAGCATGCGGGTATGACAATGCTTTTATAATTGTATTTATTTTCTCTGTGCCTCAGCGTCTCTGCGGTTCAAATTTTTAAAATTTTTTTACGTTGTTTTTGACTGTCCGCTAAGAATCAATAACAGAAATAAAAAAGCTGCTAATTTTTGAATTAGCAGCTTTTTTAATGAGATCGAAGAAAAATTATTTAGCGCGGTATATGATGCGACCTTTTTCCAGATCATAAGGTGTGAGCTCAACCGTTACTGCATCACCTGTCATAATACGAATGTAGTGTTTACGCATCTTTCCAGAAATGTGTGCGATAACAACATGCCCGTTTTCCAGTTCTACGCGAAACATAGTATTAGGCAGTGTTTCTTTGACCACACCTTCCATTTGAATTGCTTCTTCTTTTGCCATATCTCAATAATCTAGTTTAATAGTGAATGGTATTCGCCAGAAATTAATGCAATCAGGACTAACCTGAAACTGGCTTTATTTAATGATGCGCAATTATCGTTGTTTTTGTATTAATCGCAAGCTTTTTTATCGGTTTTTGAAGGAATTAGTGTGATATTAAGTGATATTTACGAAAATTAGCGTGTTGTGCTTCATGCTTGCTGAGTTGAGACTTAATAGTCTATTATTTTTTCTCAGTAGTATCAGCGTAGGTGTTACCTCCCTTTGGTAACATAAACACGGGATCTATTAATGTCTGGTTGGCAATAATGGCGAAATGCAGATGAGGGCCGGTTACACGGCCCGTCTGACCAACTTCACCGATAATATCGCCCTGTCTAACTACATCACCGGGTTTGACCGTTATTTTACTCATGTGTGCGTACAGGCTAATGATGCCCTGGCCATGATCAAGGTAAATCATATTGCCACTAAAAAAGAAATCGCCTGAATCAACAACGATACCGTCGGCGGTTGCTTTTATGGGTGTGCCTTCTTTGGCAGCAATATCCAGTCCATTATGTGGGCGGCGTTCCTGTTCGTTAAAAAAGCGACGTAAACCAAATATGCTGCTTATACGACCTGTTACAGGCCAGATAAAGTCCACATTGGGCGAACCTTCACTGTATAGCCTTTTCGCTTTTTTCTTGCGTTTGCTTTCGGCAGCGATGCGTTTGGTGTCATCTTTATTGGGATTGACCTTGCGTTTGTTTTTAATGGTGAGGTGTTGCTCGTCGTACTTTTTATGTTTAACCGTGACTTTGGTGTTCAGGCTTAATCCATCTGCGCGTCGGATGGAAAATTCGTAATCACCGGGTTGGGTTGATAGCCCAATACCTGCCATCGCAACCCAGGTGTTTTCATACGGGAAAACAGCGATACGTTTGTTTTTGAAATACACCTCTGTATCTTGTTCATAGTTCGTTAATTTCAGCAAAGCAATACCACCAGGTACCAGTGCCTGTTCAGGCAAGGCATGAATAACGCTGCTGCTTAGGATGAGTAGGATAAACAGAATACGGTTACTTAAGTATGTGTGTGACATGCGGTTACGTCTTGGTGTTTAAAGTAGTAACATGTTTATGTTATTTCCATATATTGTCAACCGCAGTGATATCTAATTGAGCAAAAAATCTTAATATTTTGGCATGACCGGTTGGTGACCTGGCTGGATGGTTGTGCCTGAATCGTATGTCGATGCCATCGATCGTATTGTGCAAAATATATTTTTAGCGCCACCAACCATGCCACAATACGCAGCATTAACTGCTTTGAAGGCGGGTACACAAGTCATATTAAATGAACGTAGAGATATATTTAAACAATGGCGTAACTTTTTATTGCCAGTAATAAAACCATTGGGCTTTAATGTAGCAATGGAACCACAAGGCGCTTTTTATATCTATGCGAATTGCGAACGTTTTACTGATGATAGTTTCAACTGGGTAAAACGATTACTGAATGAGCAAGGTGTCGCGTTAACGCCAGGTATTGATTTTGGCGACTATTTGGTAAATAAACATTGCCGCTTTGCTTATACACAATCGCTCGAAAATTTAGAGCAGGTAATGGATGAAATCGATATCTTCATAAATAAATAAAAATGTAACCCTAGTTGTTCGGAAAATAAATGATTGGCAATATTTTAAAAATGCAGACCACCTTGAACGATCAAAAAGGTGATAAAAAGAAAAACGATACCGTGCAGTATGCTTTGCCAATTGGTGAAGGTTTACTGGCAATGAACGAGCACATCGGAAAAACCATAAAGTTAAGTTACAAAAATGAAATTCATTGTATTAGCTGTGGCCGCAAAACCAATAAGAGTTTTGCGCAAGGCCATTGTTACCCCTGTTTTCGACGTCTTGCTTCCTGTGATATGTGCATTATGAAACCCGAAACATGCCATTTTGCAGAAGGCACCTGCCGGGAGCCGGAGTGGGGCAAGGCCAATTGTTTTATTTCGCATTATGTCTATCTGGCGAACTCATCAGGCATTAAAGTGGGTATTACTCGCGGCACACAAATACCCACACGCTGGATGGATCAGGGTGCAGCTCAGGCGTTACCTGTTTTTCAAGTGGCAACCCGCTTGCAGTCAGGATTACTGGAGGTGGCACTTAAAGAGTTTGTCTCTGATCGAACGGACTGGCGTAAAATGCTAAAAAGTGATGCTGAGCCACAAGACTTAAAAGTGGTTCGCGATGAGTTGCTCGATAAATGTTCTTCAAAAATTGAAGATATAAAAAAAGAGCAGGGTGCGGGTGATATTAAAATAATCGATGAAAAGGTTGTTGAAATAAAATACCCGATTACTGAGTACCCAGAAAAAATTAAATCACTAAATTTTGACAAACAGTCTGAAATTGAAGGTCGATTAATGGGAATTAAAGGCCAATATCTAATTCTTGATAGTGGTGTTTTGAATATCCGTAAGTTTACAGGGTATAACATTGAAGTGGATTTCGTATAATATAGCCATATGATTAGCGCTCTGATTCCCACGCAGAGCATGGGAATCAGAGCTTATCGTTACTGCACCAGATTTGAGGAAAGAGCCATCAGTATTCGTGAAGACATTAAATGCGTATTCGATCGTGACCCGGCCGCACGGAACACCTGGGAAGTCTTAACTTGTTACCCTGGACTTCATGCCGTCATCATGCATCGTTTTAATCATGTCTTGTGGACAATGGGACTAAAATGGCTGGCACGATGGCTGGCGCATTTCTCACGTTGGTTGACAGGTATTGAGATACATCCGGGAGCAACCATCGGTCGGCGATTTTTTATCGATCATGGTATGGGTGTTGTTATCGGTGAAACAGCCAAAATTGGTGACGACTGTACTTTGTATCACGGTGTGACGTTAGGTGGTACCAGCTGGAATGCTGGCAAGCGACATCCGACCTTGCTCAATAATGTTGTGGTGGGCGCGGGTGCAAAAGTACTTGGGCCAATCACATTGGATGAAGGTGTGCGTATTGGCTCTAATGCCGTTGTAACAAAAAATGTCGACAAAAACGCGACGGTTGTTGGTGTGCCCGGGCGTGTGATTCATCATCAAGATGAAACCCAACTAAAACGTGATGAAACGGCTGAAAGGTTAGGCTTTGACGCTTACGGCGCGACTCGCGATGCCCCCGATCCTGTTGCAACGGCAATCAATAAAATGCTGGATCATATTCATGCTATGGATGAAAAAATGGAGGCTATGTGTGGTGCGCTAAAGCAATTTGGCGCTGAAATTGACGTGTCTAATTTGCCTGATCTGGATGCTTGCTCGTTGTCAAATAGTGCTGATGAAGATGATGATGACGCTGAAAAAATTGAGTCAAACTAAAACAGTTTTCATTTTCGCAATTACGAATCAATAACTTACGTCAATATTAGTCATTTCGACTATTCCTTTAGTAATACCTGACTAAATTAGTTGGTCTTATACTTGACTAAATTAGTCGGGATTAAGTAAAATTCCCCTATTAATTTCTACGATTATTAACGGTATATAAATATGCGCCTAACCACAAAAGGTCGATATGCAGTCACTGCAGTTTTGGATCTGGCTTTACATCAGGAGACAGGGCCCGTTTCGTTGGCTGCTATTTCAGAGCGACAAGGCATTTCACTCTCTTACCTTGAACAACTGTTCGCCAAATTGCGTCGTAACAATATTGTCAGCAGTACCCGTGGTCCGGGCGGCGGCTACAAATTAACCAATGGTGCGGATGACGTCAGCGTATCCGATATTATTTTAGCGGTTGATGAAAGTTGTAAAGTGGTCGATTGCAGTGACAGTGACGGTGCTGACTGTCGTGGTGCCTACCAATGTCTAACGCATGATCTTTGGCAGGAATTAAGCAATGAAATTCGTACCTTTCTTGACGGCATAACACTATCAGAAATCATGGAACAGAAATCGGTACATAATGTGAAATTGCGTCAGGACGAAGTGGCCAGCGTTTAAATACTGAAAGCGAAAATTTTTATGGCTGTGTATCTCGACAACAATGCGACAACCGCATTAGACGAAGAAGTCTTAGAAGCCATGTTGCCTTATATGGGACAGGTAACAGGTAATCCATCAAGCGTGCATCGCTTCGGTCGATTACAAAAGGACGCAATTGAGCAGGCGCGAGAATCCGTTGCTCAATTAGCTGGTGCCCGAGCAGAGCAGGTTATTTTTACCAGCGGCGGTACAGAATCGAATAATTTATTGCTAAATGGATTTAGTCGGCAACAACGGCAACAGGGTAGAAGCGGGCGTATTGCGATTAGTGCCATTGAACATATGTCACTGATTGAACCGGCGCAGCATTTATCGCTACCAGTTGATAGCATTGCTGTAGATAAATATGGCCGCGTTAACATGGAAGACGTAGAGCAGGTAATGCACGAGCAGACAGCGCTGATATCAATTATGTCTGCAAACAATGAGACCGGTGTAATACAGGATTTAGCACCGATAATAAAATTTGCAGATGGATATAGCGGCCAATACGAGTGTTTTGTTCACTCTGATGCATCGCAGGCAGCGGGTAAAATTTCGCTACATTTTATCGAAAGCGGACTGCACGCAATGACGATATCTGCACATAAATTGTATGGGCCAGTGGGAGCAGGAGCGTTAATTGTTGATAAACGTTTACCGCTAGCAAAATTACAATTTGGTGGTTCGCAGGAAAAGAATTTACGTGCAGGCACAGAAAATGTTCCGGCCATCGTCGGTTTTGGTAAAGCCGCTGAATTAGCTGGTGCGTTGTTGGCGCAGAGTAGTTCGCATACCCGTTCATTGCGTGATGCGCTGGAGCAGGGTTTGAAAAAATTAAAAGCGGTAAGCATCTTTGCTGAAACAGTTGAGCGCTTACCGAATACAGTACAGTTTGGCGTCGCCGGTTTTGATGGTGAAACACTGTTGATGCAGCTGGATAGAAAAGCGATTGCGGTTTCAAGTGGTTCAGCCTGTACCAGCGGTAAAACGGAAGCCAGCCATGTCTTGAAAGCGATGAAAATCGATGATGATTTAGCTCGAGCAGCGATACGGGTTAGTTTTGGCAAGAACAATACGATGTCGGATGTGGAAACTTTATTAACTGCATTGAACGACATTATTGAAATAAATCGATGCTCTGCCGTGATGATGGCAGCAAGTGTTTAATAAGTTAAGGTGATAAAAAGTGAGTGAAATAATGACTGACAAACCAATCTATTTAGATTATTCGGCGACCACACCGATGGATGAGCGTGTTGTTGAAGAAATGCTTAAATACATGGGTCCGCAAAGTAGTTTTGGTAACCCGGCATCACGCAGTCATAGTTTTGGTTGGGAAGCAGAAGCAGCCGTTGAAGTGGCACGCAAACAGGTGGCTGATCTTATCGGTGCTAATCCAAAAGAAGTTATTTTTACATCCGGTGCAACCGAGTCAGATAATTTGGCCATTAAAGGTATCGCTCACTTCAATAAAAAACGCGGCAAACACATCGTTACCTGTAAAACAGAGCATAAAGCCGTACTGGACAGCTGCCGTCAGTTAGAGCGTGAAGGTTATGAGGTGACTTATCTCGACCCAATGAATAATGGTTTGATTGACCTTAAAGTGTTGGAAGATGCATTGCGTGAAGACACCATCCTGGTTTCGATTATGCATGTCAATAACGAGATTGGTGTGATTCAGGATATTGAAGCCATCGGTAATTTATGTCGCGAAAGAAAGATTACTTTTCATGTTGATGCGGCACAAAGTGCGGGTAAAGTGGATATTAATCTTGAACAGTTACCTGTTGATCTGATGAGTTTTTCAGCGCATAAAATATATGGGCCAAAAGGTATCGGTGCACTGTATGTACAAAGAAAACCACGTGTACGTATCGAAGCACAGATGCATGGTGGTGGACATGAACGTGGTATGCGTTCTGGCACATTAGCGACACACCAGATCGTTGGTATGGGTGAAGCCTTCCGCATCGCTAAAGAAGAAATGGCGGCTGAAAACGAGCGCTTATTAAAACTGAGAAACAAGTTATATGACGGCGTAAGCGATATGGAAGAAGTTTACGTTAACGGTGACATCGATCATCGCATCGCCGGCAATATCAATATCAGCTTCAATTACGTCGAAGGCGAAAGTTTATTAATGGCATTAAAAGAGCTGGCTATTTCAAGTGGCAGTGCCTGTACTTCAGCCAGTCTTGAGCCAAGTTATGTATTGCGTGCTTTGGGTCGTAATGATGAGTTGGCGCATAGCTCAATCCGCTTTACCATGGGGCGTTATACCACGGATGAAGAAATTGATCGTACCATTGCACATGTGCGTGTAGCAGTTGAAAAATTACGTGAGTTGTCACCACTTTGGGACATGTATAAAGACGGTATCGATATCGATAGTATTGAATGGGCAGCACATTAATCGTCAATAAAAGCGAACAAATAGATTATTAACGCATCTAACTATGATGTGAATAAATAAATAAATAAATAAATAAATAAATAAATAAATAAATAAATAAAGGTAACAACATGGCATACGGTGAAAAAGTTTTAGATCATTATGAAAACCCACGTAACGTTGGTAGTTTTGAAAATGAAAATAATATCGGTACCGGCATGGTCGGTGCACCTGCTTGTGGTGATGTGATGAAATTGCAAATAAAAGTCAGTGATGAAGGTATCATTGAAGACGCAGTATTTAAAACATACGGTTGTGGTAGTGCAATTGCCTCCAGCTCACTATTAACTGAGTGGGTTAAAGGCAAAACACTGGATGAGGCGCAGGCTATAAAGAATACACATATCGCTGAAGAGTTGGCTTTGCCTCCTGTGAAAATCCATTGTTCTGTATTAGCTGAAGATGCAATCAATGCAGCGATTGCCAATTACAGAGAAAAAAATTAATAAAAAAATAATTAATTTATTAAGTATTAAAGAGATATCGATATGGCAATTACCTTAACTGAACCCGCTGCTGAACGTGTAAAAACATTCCTTGATAACCGTGGTAAAGGTGTGGGTCTACGTCTGGGTGTAAAAACCATGGGCTGTTCAGGTATGTCATATGTGCTTGAGTTTGTGGACGATATAAATCCAGAAGATGAAGTGTTTGAAGACATGGGTGTGAAGGTGATTGTCGATCCCAAAAGCCTGGTTTATTTGGATGGCACCGAACTGGATTACACCAAAGAAGGTTTAAACGAAGGTTTTAAGTTTAATAATCCGAAAGAAAAAGCGGCGTGTGGCTGCGGTGAAAGCTTTACCGTTTAACTTTTTCTTAATAAATTTAACATCTAAATTAATCGAATAGAAATATAACGTTGTGTCTGAAGAAATTCTTACCAGCAACTTTTTTGAGTTGTTCGGTCTTCCTGTTACCTATGATGTGAATCTCAACCAGATTCAGCAGCAATATATGACATTGCAAAAACAGGTGCACCCCGATAAGTTTGCAAATGCTTCAGATTTGGAAAAACGACTATCGATGCAACAAACATCGTGGATAAATGAAGCGCAAACCACGTTGAAAGATCCGGTTTTGCGTGCAATTTATTTGTTAAAACTTAACGGCGTCGATTTTAGTCTGGAAAATGAAACGACCATGGATGCTGCCTTTTTGATGCAGCAACTGGAAATGCGTGAACGTCTGGAAAATATTAAAAGTGAAACCGATCCACTTGATCGACTCGATGAAATTGCGAAAGATGTGAAAACCACAACGAAGACGATGATGGAAAGTTTTGTTCAGTCTTTTGAAAGTGAGCAGCTGGATGAGGCGCGTGAATGGATACGAAAATTACAATTTATGCAAAAAGCAAAAAATGAAATCAATCAACTCGCTGCGGAAATCGAAGACGAGTTAATGAGCTGACTTAGTAGTAATTATGGCACTAATACAGATAGCAGAACCTGGCGAATCAACCACCGCGCATCAACATCGACTCGCAGTGGGCATCGATCTGGGCACAACTAATTCGCTGGTGGCAACCGTCCGTAGCGGTGACGTGAATACTTTGCCTGATTCTGATGGGCAGCATTTATTGCCTTCTGTTGTGCATTATGCTGAAGACGGTGTACTCGTCGGTTCTAAGGCACAGGTTTTTAGTGCGGCCGACCCTTTTAATACCATCGTTTCAATTAAACGTTTTATGGGGCGTGGCATTGATGATATAGCTGTAGAAAATGCCCACTATTCATACCAGTTTGCCGATACAGAAAGTGCTGTACCCAGAATTAAAACGCGTTCAGGCAATTTGAGTGCGGTTGAAATATCGGCTGAAATTTTAAAAACACTTAAGCAACGTGCTGTTTCAACGCTAGGTGATGAAATAAGTGGTGCGGTCATTACCGTACCAGCTTATTTTGATGATGCGCAACGACAGGCGACTAAGGATGCAGCAAAACTGGCTGATATCAAGGTATTGCGCTTGTTGAATGAACCCACAGCAGCAGCGGTAGCCTATGGTCTTGACACCGGAAACGAAGGTATCATCGTTGTGTTTGATTTAGGTGGCGGCACTTTTGATGTCTCTATTCTGCGATTAAATAAAGGGGTGTTTGAAGTGTTAGCGACGGGAGGCGATAGCGCTCTCGGTGGCGACGATTTTGATTTTGAAATAGTGCGTTGGATGACTGAGCAGGCAGGTATCAGTAATCTGGATGATGCGACCAGTAAACGCCAACTTATGCAACAGGCGCGTTCTGCAAAAGAAGCGTTGGCCAAAGCTGAAAGTGTTGATATTTCAATCGATATACAAGATAAGCAATGGCAGGGTTCACTGGATCGAGTGACGCTTGAAAGGTTAATAACGCCACTTATAAAAAAGACACTGATGTCCTGTCGTCGAGCATTACGCGATGCTGATATCGAAAAAGAAAATATTAACGAAGTGGTAATGGTCGGTGGTTCGACGCGAACACTCGCTGTGCGTGACATGGTTGCCGAATTTTTTGAGTGTGAACCGTTAACCAGTATCGACCCGGACAAGGTCGTTGCCACCGGTGCAGCATTGCAAGCTGATATTTTAGCGGGTAATAAACCTGACGATGAAATGCTATTACTTGATGTTATTCCATTGTCATTAGGTATCGAGACCATGGGTGGTCTGGTTGAAAAAATCATTCATCGAAATACTGCTATTCCTGTTTCAAGAGCGCAGGATTTTACCACCTACAAAGATGGTCAAACCGCTATGGCTGTACATGTGCTGCAGGGCGAACGTGAGCTTGTTACCGATAGCCGTTCACTTGCACGATTTGAATTACGGGGTTTTCCGCCTCAAGTAGCCGGTTCTGCGCGCATTCGTGTAACCTTTCAAGTTGATGCGGACGGGTTGCTCATCGTTAGTGCGCGTGAAGAAAATAGCGGCGTCGAAGCCAGTGTTGATGTAAAACCGTCATATGGTTTGAGTGATACTGAGATCGAAACTATGTTGCGCGATTCAATGGAACATGCAGAAGACGATATGCAGTCTCGCAGCCTGCGTGAACAACAGGTTGAAGCTAATCGCGTTCTTGAAGCACTGGATTCAGCTATTGCTACAGACGGTGATGAATTATTAAGCGAGCAGGAAAGGAAAGATATATCTATCGCGCGTCAGGCACTGGTTGATGTGAAGTCCGATACAGATAAAGGAAAGATTGAACAAGCCATAAAACAAGTAGAAAAATCGTGTGAAAATTATGTCGCACGTCGTATGAATTCAAATATCAAAATTGCAATGCAAGGGCATTCAATTGAAGAATATGCTTCAGACTCTGAAGCGGAGGAGTCCTAAAGTGCCACAAATTATTTTCCTGCCACATGAAGAATTATGTCCTGACGGTATGGTAATCGAAGCCGAGCAGGGTATGACCATCTGCGATGTGGCATTAAAAAATCATATTGAAATCGAACATGCCTGTGAGAAATCCTGTGCCTGCACCACATGCCATGTTTACATCCGTGAAGGCATGGATTCGCTCAATGAAAATACGGAAGATGAAGATGACATGCTGGATAAGGCCTGGGGTTTGGATCCAGATTCACGCTTGAGTTGTCAGACGGTTATCGGTGATACGGATTTAGTTGTGGAAATACCAAAGTACACCATCAATATGGTTTCTGAAAATCATTAATTTGTTTCACTCTTTTGCGCAAAGCTACGGAGAATCGATATGTCATTAAAATGGGTAGACAGCCTGGATATTGCGATAGAACTTGATGAAACCCATCCTGATATCGATCCAAAATTTGTTAATTTTGTTGATCTTCGTCAGTGGGTAATGGAATTGGATGAATTTGACGACGACCCTGAGCATAGTGGCGAGCGAATTTTAGAAGCTATTCAACTTGCCTGGATGGAAGAGAAGGAAGATTAGTGAGCGTTATTGACTCTTGGTGGGTAGTCAAAAACTTTAAAAACTTGAACCGCAGAGACGCGGAGGTGCAGAGAAAAGCTAAGTGTTTGTTAATAGCGCCGTAGGCGCTATTAACAATAAAAAACTCTGCGCCTCCGCGTCTCTGCGGTTCAAGCTTTTGATTTTGGTTTTTAAAGCGTCAGAAAATGGCCGAAAACAGTCGCTTAAAATTAAGAATCTTAACCACAAATAATGTAATATTTCTCTAATGAGTATAATCCAGCCACAATCCGAAAATCGAACCGAGCTGCGGGTGAAAATTGATTCGCCTGCAATCAACTTGTTGGGTCTGGATAGAGCTGGATTGGAGGCGTTCTTCGACTCCATCGGTGAGAAAAAATTTCGAGCCACTCAGGTGATGAAATGGATGCACCAACTCGGAGTGGTGGATTTTCAGGAAATGAAAAACCTGTCCAAATCCTTGCGAAATCAGTTGGCTGAATCCAGTTGTATACAGAATTTGGAAGTATCTCAGGATATGATTTCAAAAGATGGCACCCGCAAGTGGTTGCTCAAGCTAGCAGATGGTAATCAGATCGAAGCCGTTTTTATACCTGAAGATGATCGCGGTACGTTGTGTGTATCTTCGCAAGTCGGTTGTGCGCTGGATTGCAGTTTTTGTTCTACCGGTCGTCAGGGTTTTAATCGGAACCTGAGCACAGCTGAAATCATTTCACAGGTCTGGTTAGCTTCGCAGTTACTCGATGAAGAAAAGAAGCCTGGTCGAAAAATTACCAATGTTGTCATGATGGGTATGGGCGAGCCATTGTTGAATTTCAACAGTGTGGTCGAAGCGGTTCGTATTATGATGGACGATTTTGCCTATGGTTTGAGTAAACGTCGTGTCACAGTGAGTACGGCTGGCGTTGTCCCGGCGATGGATCGATTAGGCGATACGCTCGATATGCGTTTAGCCGTATCACTGCATGCAACAAACGATGAGCTTCGCAACGAGTTAGTACCCGTCAATAAAAAATACCCGCTGAAAGAATTAATGGCAGCATGTCGTCGATTTATTGATAAACAAAATTCACGTTCTAGAATAACCTTTGAATATGTCATGTTAGATGGCATTAATGATAGGCCTGAACATGCGCACGAGTTGATTAAATTATTAAAGGATATACCCACCTTAATGAATCTTATCCCGTTTAATCCGTTTGAAGGTTCGGGTTATCGCACATCATCCAATAATGCGGTCGATCGTTTTAAAAAGATTTTGCATGAATCAGGTATGACAACGGTAGTACGAAAAACACGGGGCGAAGATATTGATGCTGCCTGTGGTCAGCTTGCTGGGAAAATAGAAGATAAAAGTCGTCGACACCGTCGATTTGCCGAGCCCCGATTTGGGATGGAATGAATTTACTTACAGATGAATATGCTAAATAAAATAATAAAAACAATAGCCATTACATTGGTCACGTTGTCATTGGTTTCTTGTGCGACTTCCACTGAAACAACGGTGGAGCGTGTTGAAAGCAAGCCGAACTTAAAAGATGCATCAAAATTAAATACCGAACTTGCTATTGGGTATATACAGGAAAAACAGTATACGCCAGCAAAAGAAAAACTTGAAAAAGCAATCAACCAAGATGACGAGAATGTTGAAGCTTACAAAATGTTCGCCTATTTGTACGCATTGCTTGGTTTAAATGAAGAAGCTGAAGAGAAATATCAGGAAGCATTGGATATGGAGTCCAATGATTCCGATCTAGCCAACAGTTACGGTGCATTCCTCTGTGCGCAGGGCAAGTACGAAGAAGCTCAAAAACAATTATATAAAGCCTACAGTAATCCTTTTTATGAGGCAGGCTATCTGGCAGAAAGTAATGCCGGTAGTTGTTATATACAGCAGGACGAATTAAAAAAAGCAGAAAAATTATTAAGGAAGTCGCTCAGAAGTCAACCGAAGTTAGCGGGTTCATTAATATCCATGGCTGAGATTGGGGTTAAAACAGAAAGGTACTTAATGGCTCGTGCTTATATTCAACGTTATCACGCAGTAAGAGCGGCGAGTGCTGAAAGTTTATGGTTACAGATACAGGCGGAACGTGCACTTGGAGCAAAAAAACATTATATGAAATATGCCCGACAGTTGATTAGTGATTTTCCAGACTCGAATGAAGCGGGTTGGGTAGAAGCACAAGTTCGAAATGAACAACTTCGATGATGCAAGATTCCAGTAGCGACAGCGATGACAGTCGCGAGATTAAAGGCAGTGTTGATTTTGGATCTGCACTCGCCAGCGCACGTAAACTTAAAAATTATACGGTTGAGCAAATCAGTGAGCAATTAAAAATACCGGCTCGTACGATACTTGCGCTAGAAGAAAATAATATAAGCGTATTGCCGGCACCGACCTTTACCCAGGGTTATATCCGCGCATATGCAAAATATCTGGAAATTTCTGTTGAAGATGTACTGGCTAACTATAATCGTGCTGTTCCACATGATGAGGCGTCGGATTTAAAACCACGATCAAATCTACCTGAAGAGGCAAGCAGTCAGTCGCCAATCGTGAAAACAGTAACGATGCTTTTAATTTTTTCTGGTATTTTGGCGATAATTTATGGCAGTTTTCAGTATTATCAGGAAAAAGCCGACGTAATGGAAACCGCGTTTGAATCAAAACATCGTAGTTTCACTGGCGGCTCGCTGGACTCGCCCAGCACAGATAGAATAATCATTAAACAAAATGCTCGAATGACCGATGAAGGCGAGCTCATCGTGCTATCGCCTGGAACGGTTGATGACAATGTGCCTGTTAGTGCCGCTGAAGTTGAGGCAGAGGAAAGCTCAGAAAAAAGTCTGGCAGCGACCTTAGCCAAATCGGAGCAAACCGCTAAGCAGGAGGAAACCCGGGAGCAAGAAGCGATATCGGTAGATGTGTTAACTATTTCCGCAGAAAAAGGCTCATGGGTTCAAGTTCGTGATGCCACCACTGCGCGTCTGCTTTATAATATGGTGCCAGTAGGCGGAGTGGAGGTGTTGCAGGGGCAAGCCCCTTTTCGTGTTTCCCTGGGAAATGCGAAAACAACCCACGTGACGATTAATGATCTTGAAGTCGATATATCTGAATACATACGTGACAATAATACGGCGAAATTTAGTGTTTCGTCTAATCGACAACAAGTTGTTTTTCACTAAGGTGTAATCATTAACGTTATCTAGTTCTACTAGGTGCATTATCTGTACTCACTCTAAAAATTAAATTAGTTAAACCTGACCATTTATATGTCTAAATTGATTAAATCCATCCGCGGAATGCATGACGTATTGCCTGATGACAGTCATCGCTGGCAAGCGTTCGAAAACACAATTCGTCAACTTATGGCAAGTTATGGCTATAAGGAAATACGCATGCCATTGGTGGAATCAACGGATCTGTTTTGTCGATCAATCGGAGAAGTGACCGATATCGTCGAAAAAGAGATGTACACATTCGAAGATCGTAATGGTGATAAATTAACCTTACGCCCGGAAGGAACAGCCAGCTGTGTGCGTGCAGGCATTCAACATGGTCTATTACATAATCAGATACAGCGGTTATGGTATAACGGCCCCATGTTTCGCCACGAGCGACCACAGAAAGGGCGATACCGTCAATTTCACCAGTTTGGTGTTGAAGCCTATGGTATTGATACGCCTGACATCGACGTAGAACTCATTTTAATTGGTGCGCGACTGTGGAAGCAGCTTGGTTTGAAAAATATTCGCTTAGAACTGAACACACTGGGTTCCAATCAGGCGAGAACTAAATATAAAGAAGTGCTAGTTGAGTACCTCAATCAGCACCATGATTTGCTTGATGAGGACAGTAAGCGCCGCCTGTCGACTAATCCACTTCGTGTCCTCGACAGCAAGAATCTCGAAATGAAAACGATGCTGGATAATGCACCTGCATTAATGGATTATCTAGACGATGAATCTCGACAGCAATTTGATAAACTAACCGCCCGACTAAATGCGACAGGAATTGAATATGCACTTAATCCACGGCTTGTCCGCGGACTGGATTATTACTGTAAAACTGTATTCGAGTGGGTGACGGATGAACTAGGTGCGCAGGGAACAATATGCGCCGGTGGTCGCTATGATGGATTGGTTGAACAGCTGGGCGGCAAAGCCACACCCGCAATTGGATTTGCTTTAGGTGTTGAGCGTATTCTTTCCTTACTGGAAGCGCAGCAAGAACAGCAAGTTGACCAGATAGATGTCTATTTTCTATTGCTGGGTGATGCCTGCGAGGTGAAAGGACTGCAGCTGGCTGAAATGGTGAGAGAGCACAATCCTGAATTGAAAATGGTCACACACTGCGGTGGCGGGTCATTTAAAAGTCAGATGAAAAAAGCAGATAAAAGTGGTGCTAGAATAGCGCTCATCCTTGCTGAAGATGAGCTGGCTAACGAACAGGTAACACTCAAGTACCTACGTGAGAAAAAAGATCAAGTTTCAGTCAAATTTGAAGAGTTAGTTACATCTTTGGCTGATGTATAAACACTATTGAAGAGTTAGAGTAATACGATGAACGAATACGAAACAGAAGAACAACAGATTGCAGCCTTAAAAGGTTGGTGGAAAGAAAACGGTACCTCCATCATCGTAGGGTTAGTCGTGGGTGTGGCAGCTCTCTTTGGCTGGCGAGGATACGTTGAGCAAAATAATACACATATGGTGCAGGCGAGTGACCTATACATGCAAGCTGCACAGAGTGTTGCCTTACAAACAATCGATAAAGAAATGATTGATGATAAGGCCGTTGATATAAACAACACGCTTATCAATGAATATGGTGATACACCTTATGCTGCGTTATCATCATTGGCTTTGGCAAAGCTTGAATATGAAAAAAATAACACGGATGCGGCTGTGGCACAGTTAGAGTTGGCGGTTAAACACGCCAGTGATGACCTAATCAAACAAGTGGCTAATCTTCGCCTGGCAAGAGTTTATATCGAACAGGAAAAATACACGGAAGCTACGATAATATTAGAGATGGCGCATGATGGCGCATACGACGCACAATTCGAAGAATTAAAAGGCGACATCTACAGTGCAAAAGGTGACATTGCAGAAGCGCGGTCGGCTTATGATAAAGCGATTAGCTTGCAAGGTATGACAGCCAGTAAGTGGTTAAGATTGAAAAGACAGAATCTGGGTGCATAATCCGCGTTCAAAAAACCTATAAGAATAGGCTGCTGACCAGCTGAACTTATGCTGGTTAGTTTTGCCATACTCTCTCCAATTAAAAATTATTCAAAATATACTGTGCCTACTAATCACGCTTTTTGCTTAACTCGTTACTTAGTCTTACTCTGTGCTGCGCTATTTCTCAGCGCCTGTGCAGATGATGATAATCTGGATCAACCCGCTGAACTCGTCCCGTTCTACAGCAAACAATACCTGGAAGTGACCTGGCATCAGTCCAGTGGTCTCGGTGCGGAAGAACAATACGTATTTCTACAGCCGCTGATTCTGGAAGATATTGCGGTAACCGCCAGTCGTAATGGATTGATTCGAGTCGTCAGTTTGGAAGACGGCGGATTTGAGCCGGATATCGAACTGGAATCGGTGATTAGTGCGGGCGTTGGTGGTGATGAGAATATCTGGTTGGTGGCAACACGTGATGCATATGTCATTGCCATTGATGCAAAAAAACGCAGAGAGTTATGGCGCACGCGTGTGCCCAGCGAAGTGCTGGCAAGACCGGTTGTCTATGATGATACCGTGGTCATACGAACAATCGACGGAAAAATTCTCAGCCTGGATGGTGAGAATGGAAAAATTCGTTGGCAGTATGAACGTACCATTCCTGATCTAACCTTGCGTGGTACCAGTGAACCGGTTATTGCACGCGGCAAAATTTTTGCTGGTCTGGCAGATGGTCGCTTGATTGCACTGTCGCCTGATAATGGTGAAGTGATATGGGATATTGCTTTAGCCGTTCCAAGCGGTCGTTCTGAAATTCAACGTTTGATCGATATCGACGGTGATGCTCAGCTTTATGGTCGTGTATTGTATGCAGCAAGTTTTCAGGGCCGCATCGCTGCCATCGATGTCGACCGTGGGCAATTTTTATGGGCACGTGATTTTTCAACCCATACCGGCGTATTAGTCGATGATAAAGTGCTCTATAGCAGTGACGACAATGGTCATCTCTGGGCGCTGGATCGTTTAAACGGAGCCACTATCTGGAAACAGGACAAGCTGGCTCATCGAAAGTTAACCCGTCCAACTATTATTGGTGATTATATCGCGGTGGGTGATTTCGAGGGTTATGTGCACTTGATGTCACGTTATGACGGGCGTTTCATCGCGCGTTATCAGCTGGGTCAATTTGATGATTTGGGTTGGCAGTTAGGAACCGGTATTATTGTGCCACCGATTGTTAAAGGTGATGACCGTCTTGTCGTTGTTACTCGCGGTGGAATCGTTTATTCGTTAGCGTTACGCGAACGCGATGATGATTTTTAGCCAGCGCGCACTCTTTACTATTTACCATGTCATCTTCTCGTAAACCTGAAATTGTCCTGTCATTGGTCGGTCGCCCGAACGTAGGTAAGTCAACGTTATTCAATGCCTTAACTAAATCGCGCGATGCATTAGTTGCTGATTATCCAGGGTTAACACGTGACCGCCAATATGGTCGTGTTCAGTTCAAATCGACTGATATCATTATTATTGATACCGGTGGTTTAAGCGGCGAAAACGAAGAGCTGGATTCGCACATGGAAAAACAAACGCGCCTTGCTGTTGATGAAAGTGACATCATTGTATTCATGGTTGATGCACGTGATGGTTTAACACCTGCTGATGAAGTGATTGCTGAGTCATTACGTCGTACCGGTAAAAACGTCAAACTCGTGGTCAATAAAACCGATGGTTTAGATACACGTACAGTCGCCAGTGAATTTTATTCATTAGGTTTGGGTGAGCCAGCATCGATTGCAGCGTCACAGAATCGAGGTATTCAATCGATGCTAACGGATACCTTAAAATCAATTGATACACTGGCAGATGCGAATAGTGAGCCCGAACTCGATGACACCGAGTCAGATGAAGATTCTGAAAACGACAAAGACAAAAGCATTAAAGTCGCCATAATCGGTCGACCTAATGTTGGTAAGTCTACATTGGTCAATCGTTTTCTCGGTGAAGAGCGTGTTGTGGTTTATGACATGCCCGGCACCACGCGAGATAGTGTGTTCATCCCCTTTGAACGTGATGGTAAACACTATACCTTTATTGATACCGCTGGCATTCGTCGTAAACGTGCGGTTCATGAAGTAATCGAAAAATTTAGTATTATCAAATCCATGCAGGCAATCGAGCGATCTAACGTGGTTATTATGATGATTGATGCGCGCACAGAGATTGCCGATCAGGATCTGCATTTGATAGGTTATGTTTTGGAAGCGGGACGGGCGTTAGTGTTGGCCATCAATAAATGGGATGGAATGGATGAGTATCAAAAACAATTGATACATAAAGGTCTGGATAAGCAATTACCGTTTGTGCGTTTTGCCGAAACGTTTTTTATCTCAGCACTACACGGCTCCAGCGTCGGTAAACTGTATGACGCGATTAACCGGGCATACGATTCGGCTACAAAAAAATACTCAACATCCGATCTCACCCGTCTTTTGGAAAAAGCGGTTCAGTCACACCAGCCACCATTAGTGAATGGGCGCAGAATAAAATTACGTTATGCACACCAAGGTGGAATGAACCCACCCAGGATTATCATTCATGGTAATCAGATAAGTAAGGTTCCCTCAGTGTATAAACGATACCTAACGAATTTTTTCAGAAAAGAACTGCAATCGGTCGGTACGCCTATCATGATTGAATTTAAAGGCAGTGAAAACAGCAATCCTTTTAAAACCAGCAAAAAGAAAAAAAGTCATTAATCGCCGCATAATTGCGTAAATTTAAGTGTGCAAGATAAAAGTAATCAAAAAATTATCTCTTTATCTGTTTCGCCTTAACCTTCACAATTTCCAATTTTCGTCTATATACCCTTATAAGGAGAAAGTTATAAGGAGAAAGTTCACATACAAATGTCTGCAAAAAAATTAAAGACATTTCAAGTTGATAGCGCAGTAGTTGTTTAAAATTGTGCCACTTTGATAGAGTTTGCTTGCCAAGCCTTTTATTTGAACTATCTTCACGTTATTACAATGATAATAGGGGGGGCTCCTCAAATGAAAAAACAGGTTAACTTATTAGCTACAGCTATATTGACAGTGCTTGCCAGTAGCTCTGCACAAGCAATTCAGTTTGATGGTTTTATGACGGTTGGTGCAGCAAAGATTGCTGATATTGACGATGCAGACAAAGGCAATGTTTATATTGGCGGTTTAGGCGACCGTGGTATTTCTGACGATTTATCCTTTGAACGTGATACTCGATTTGGTCTACAGATTAGCTCGGATATTACTGACGACATGTCAGTTGTTGCGCAGATATTAGGATTGGGTGACGATGGCAACTTCAACGCGATTATTGAGTGGGCTTACATCGATTACAAAATTACAGATACCGCCAGTATTCATGCAGGTAAAATTAAACAGCCTGTTTATCTGGTAAATGACTATGTGGAAGTGGGCTATGCTTATCCGTGGATTCGTCCACCACAGGAAGTTTATCTAGTGAATAATCCACTGAATACGGTAAATGGTATTGAATTATTGCTCCAGTTCCCTGTTGGTCCGGGTACTCTGTCGTTCCAGCCATATCTTGGCTCAAATCGTGATGATATTCCAAATGCACAAGGTGCATTTTTTGAGGCAGAGAATATTTACGGTATGGATGTTAAATATTCTGGACGAGGCTATACGGCTCACGCCAGTAATTTCCGTTGCGATGTAAAAACTTTTGGTTCTTTCGCTGTTCCTGACACTAATAATGTCCTCGGGCAAGATTTAGTGGTTAACCTGAATGGTGTAGGTAACTGTAATGTAACGGCGGTAGGTTTTAATCTGGATTTAGCTAACGTCATTGTTTATGCAGAGTGGACAGAACGTACCACTGATGAAGAATTATCACGTGCCTTTGGTGATACTGAAGCGTATTACCTGACATTAGGTTATCGATTTGGTAAATTTATGCCACACATTACATTTGCATCGATTGAAGGTGAAGCCTCTACCGTCGGTATAGGTTCTAATGGCGGCGCTATAACAGCGCCTGCTGGAAATCCTCCATTACAGCTAGGCCCTCCTGGCAGCCCAACATCATTAAACTTCCCGGTTCAAATTCAAACGTCTGTAACAGCAGGTTTGAGATACGAAGTTAACGATAGTGCCGCTTTAAAAGTGGAGTATCAAATTATCGACGTAGAACAAGATACTGCTGAGTTGACTGCAGCCAATCAAGGCTTTAACTATGGATTGTTTAACACGGACTTTTCACGTCTAGGTCCACAAGACAAGGTCGGTATATTCAGTGTTGCTTTAGACGTTATTTTCTAGTCTAAATATCGAACAACTGGAAACTACGGGTATAATCAGTAGTCAGACAATATAGTCTGTTTGAAAAGCTGATTTAAGCTATATGGTAACGGGAAAAAATAATATGAATTCAGTACTTGAGAATTCAAAAATTGAAAGAAGAGAAACAAAATCTAACATTGCCGATTTGTTCGACAATGTCAGATTCGTTTTGCTTTTACTAATAACTTTAGTATTTCTTTTGCCCGCCATGGTTCATGCTAATGGCTTATTCGACTTTCAAATGAAGCTAGCGAAGAAAGGTAATGCGGAAGCTGAGTATAAAGTAGGTGAAATGTATGAAACCGGCTTTGGTGTAAAGCAAGACATGGTCGAAGCGACGAACTGGATAACAAAATCGGCCAGTCAAGGACACGAAACAGCTAGGTTTAAACTGTTATATTGGGATCTTGAAAAAAACGGCGTCACCGCTTCGAATAAAAAAAATTTAGAAGAGTTAAAAGTTAAAGCCAAAGAAGGGAATCCACAGGCTCAGTTTTATGTGGGTAAAATGCAAGCCAATGGAGTAGGTCTTAAGCAAGATTACAATAAAGCTATTAACTGGTTAAACAAGGCTGCATTCGTAGGTATTTTAGAGGCTGAGCGTGAGTTGACCGTTGTGCGAGAAAGTAAACAACGTGCCGCACTAGCTAAACGGCGTGCCGAAGAAAAAAGACGCGCCCAGTTAAAAGTCAAACAAGAACGTGAAAGACAAGCTAAATTAGAACAACAGGAAAAGTTGCAGGTGCAAAAACAAGCTGAAGCAAAAGCACGAGCGGCGGAAGTGACAAGGCAAAATGATGCTGCAAGTGCAGCAGCTGCGGCCAAGTTAAAAGAAAATAAAGAGGTTGCAACAGAAAAAGCAAAACAGGCATCAATACTGACCCGAAAAAAGGCGGATGCTAAAAGACGAGAAGCGCAAAAACAGGCACTGATTAAGCAACGTGGTGAAAAAGAGAAAAAACGTAAAACACAATTTGAATCAGACCCATGCAGCGGCAAGTCGGCAAGATTTTTGTCTACATGTAGATAAGCAAACAATTTAAGCTATTCTAAAAAAGCGAGATGAATTTTCATTTCGCTTTTTTTATTCCTGAAAAATTTATTAGTGTTTATCAGTTCCTGGTCTGATTTTGAAAGATTTAAAGTCTGAACCGCAGAGACGCAAAGGCGCAGAGAAAAGCGACTATTCGTGTTGGTGTCACCAACTTAGATATGGATTTTCTGGCACAATGACCTCATACTTTGGTGCTGTTTTGCGAATAAATTCACATTCTCAGGTTTGTGTCAACAACGACAAAATTTCCTCTGCGCCTTCGCGGTTCAGGCTTTTAATTTCTGATAAAGATATTGGAGTCTATATCAACTAATTAAATGTCAACACGGTATAATCAAACCATAATAATTACCGATATCAATCGGCATGCCTGATAATAAAAAGAAATCGAAATCTACTAATAAACCGTCGCGAAAAACAAAAACGCGATCATCAAACGCGTCTAAGCCTAAAAAAAGAAAAATTAGAAAAGCAAAGCGTTCAGGAAAGAGCAAAAATATTTTTTTCAAGCGCACACTGCTGGTTCCGTTTTTTTTAGTAGGGGCGATAATATTTGTCAGTTATCTTGTCTACCTCGATCAGCGTATAACAGAACGATTTGAAGGACGTATCTGGCAGTTGCCCGCTCATGTTTACGCACGGCCGCTAGAATTGTTTGTGGGTAAATCCATTTCGGTTAAACAATTACAGTTTGAGCTTGAATATCTGAACTACCAAAAAGTCGAAGGTTTACCTCAAAAGTCAGCCGAATACCGGAACTGGAACAATACCTTTGAATTAAAAACGCGGAGTTTTGTTTTCTGGGACGGTAACGAGCCGTCGCACACAATACGTGCTGTCATCAATGATAACGTTGTTACCAATCTAATTGATATCTATACTAATAAAAGTGCTGATCTGGTGCGTTTTGATGCAGGTTATCTAACAGGTATTTTCCCTTCACATTCTCAGGACAGAATTTTACTCAAGCTTGATGATGTGCCTGATATGTTTATTAAAATGTTACTACTGATTGAGGACAGGCGATTTTTTACACATTGGGGTGTGGATCCTAAATCTATTGCCCGCGCATTAGTAGCAAATATCTCATCAGGTGGCACGGTGCAGGGTGGCAGTACCCTGACTCAACAGCTGGTGAAAAATTTATTTCTTAGTCAGGAGAAAAAATTAACGCGAAAAATTAATGAAGCATTTATGTCTTTATTGCTAGAAGGTCATTATGACAAAAAATTAATATTGGAAACTTATCTAAATGAAATATATTTAGGACAGGATGGGCGCCGTGCTATTCATGGTTTTGGATTAGCGAGTAAATTTTATTTCGGGAAAGAATTAAAAAAATTGTCCATAGATCAAATGGCAATACTGGTTGGTATGGTTAAAGGGGCTTCGTACTACAATCCAAAAAGAAATCCGGAGCATGCTGCAAAACGTCGCAATGTAGTGCTTGCAACTATGCAGGGTGCAGAATTGATTACACCAAGGCAAGCGGAGAATTTTTCAAATAAACCAGTGATTACGGTTAAGCATGCGCGCTCTGGTCGCTACCCTGCATTTATCGATGTAGTGAAACTGCAGTTACAACAAGACTATCAATCAGATGATTTAAGTTCAGAAGGTTTGCGTGTATTTACCACGCTTGATCCGTACATTCAGTTTAAAACTGAAGAAGCGATTAAAACAACGTTACCACTTTTGTCTAAAAATGAAAAATTACAGGCCGCTGCTATAGTTGTTTCACCATTAAATGGCGATGTGCTAGCTGTTGTTGGTGATCGTAACCCTTCTTTTAAGGGCTTTAATCGAGCAATTAATGCAGAGAGGCAGATCGGTTCATTAATTAAACCCGTTATTTACCTCACGGCTATTGAAAGCGATTTGGGGTACACGTTAGCATCAATACTGGATGACTCAGAGTTTATCTATCCGAATCCTGACAGGAACAGCACTCAGCCCGACTGGCAACCGCTGAATTATGATAAAAAATATCATGGTGATGTGACACTGTATGAATCACTGCTTAAATCTTATAACGTGCCAGCAGCTAGAACAGGGATAAATATTGGTTTGAATCATGTCGTTGATACGATTTCAGCACTGGGTGTCAATAAAAAGATACCGGCATACCCGTCTTTAGCATTAGGAGCGGTTACCTTGTCTCCGATGCAGGTTGCCTCGATATATCAAAGTCTGGCGGCGAATGGATTTCACAGTCCACTGCGCAGTGTTTCGTCTGTGCTGGATAAAAATAAACAGCCACTGGAACGTTATTCGCTGGAGGTGGAAAGCCAGGTGAGGCCGGAGGCCGTTGCATTAATTAACTCGGCTTTAATCGATGTCACGAAGTACGGCACGGCTAAACGTTTATCAGATACGATGACAGTACAGGTTGCCGGTAAAACGGGCACATCGGATGACCTGAGAGATAGCTGGTTTGCAGGATTTTCGGGTGATGTCGTGGCGGTTGTCTGGACAGGTTATGATGATAACTCACCTACGCGATTAACAGGTTCATCTGGTGCCATGAAAATATGGCAAAAAATGGTTGAAGATGTGGCGTATAAATCCTATTTTTTACCTGAAATGTCGCAGTTAAAGCGTTACTGGATTGATACAAATAACGGATTATTGGCTGAGAATAGTTGTGAAAATGCGGTACAATTGCTGTTCATCGAAGGCACTCAGCCCGACCAGCAAAGTGACTGCGATTTTGAGGACAATACCAATGATAGTGGTAACTGGTTCATCAACTTATTCAATTAGTGCAACGCATATCTATGACTTTAAATTTACGACTTTTAAGCTGCCTGTTTATATCCTTAATGCTTGTATCTTGTGCCTCTACAGAGAAGCAAGCAATGACAGAGAATGCGGCTAAAGAAGAAGCGGGTCTTTATAAATATGATGCGTGGCGTCTTAAAAACACGACTGAGTTTGAAGCCATAAATGTATTGCTGGATGAGTCGGATATGCTGATAGACAATAACGCGTTTAATGCGGCATCCGATAAGCTTGAACGTGTGTTGCGAATAAAACCCAATTATGCACCGGCATGGAGTCGCCTCTCATGGTTAGCTTTGCAGATGAATTCGCCTAAACGATCAGTGCAAATGGCAAAGCGCAGTAACAGCTTTGCTTTTTCAAACCCCGAGTTGCAGTCGTTAAACTGGTCGTTTATTCGTGCAGCCAGTAAATCGTTAAATGATGAAGAGTCTTATCACCAGGCTAATCAAAAAATTGAATCTTTAAAAGTCTTTTAGTTATTATCACTCACCCTTAATAATTCTTATGAAACGTGCGTCTGAATACCTGAGTCTAACGGGGCCATTTTGTGAACAAATAGACGGTTATCAGGTACGTGATAATCAGCTGGCATTGTGTGATGCCATTGATAATGCCATCGAAGCCGGTAATGTCTTAGCAGCAGAAGCGGGCACGGGAATTGGTAAAACCTTCGCTTATCTGGTGCCTGCTTTGTTATCGGGTAAAAAGGTGATTATCTCGACCGGTACACGCCATCTTCAGGATCAGCTGTTTCATACTGATTTGCCACGGGTGACAAAAGCACTATCTGTGCAATCTAGCTCTGCTTTATTAAAAGGGCGAAGCAACTATCTTTGTTTGCACCGTCTCAAGTTGGCCCCCCACCTCGGTTTTATCAACCGCGAAACACGTAGCATTTTGACGGAAGTCGATGAGTGGTCGAAATCGACAAAATCTGGTGACATATCCGAACTGTCCAGTGTGGCAGAAGATTCTTATGTTTGGCCGATGGTCACCTCGACTGCCGATAATTGTTTAGGCAGTGAATGTGACTCATGGGAAAAATGTTTTATTGTTAATGCGCGTAAAGCAGCACAAGCGGCGGATGTGGTGGTTATTAACCATCATCTTCTGCTGGCTGATATGACATTAAAGAATGAGGGCTTTGTCGAACTGCTACCAGAAGCGGAAGCATTTATTATTGACGAAGCACATCAGCTTTATGATGTGGCCGCACGTTTCTTTGGTGATACGGTAAGCAGTCGACAACTTATTTCTCTTGCTCGTGATACCGTTGCTGAGCAGGTGAACGATGCTTCAGACATGGTCGAGTTACGTGATTATGCAGAAGAGCTGGAAAAAGCGGCACGTGATTTCAGAATTTCATTAGGTGAGTCGGGGTTGCGTGATGCGTGGTTAAAAATTCAGAAAAAACCATCGGTTAAACAAGCATTGGATGAACTTGAAACAGCGCTTAAAGATTTGATCACAATATTAGAACAAGCGGCTGAGCGTAGTCGAGGTTTGGAACAATGCTGTGAACGTGCTCAAATTATTATGGCGCGGTTAAAATTGTTTCAAAAAGAGTATTCAACGGATGATGCCACGCAGTCTGTTCTCTGGTACGAAACATATACTAAAAGTTTTATGCTACATGTCACGCCTATTGATGTTGCATCAATATTTCAGGCGCATACCAATAATTTTTCAAACAGCTGGTTATTCACATCTGCAACATTGCAGGTGAATAAACAGTTCAGTCACTTTGCTAATAATATTGGTCTGGAAAATTTTGAAAGCGGTGTCTGGGATAGCCCCTTCGATTATGAGAAGCAGAGCCTGCTTTATTTACCTGAAAATTTACCACAACCATCCGACCCGGATTATACAAAACAGTTAATGCAATCTGCTATTCCAGTATTAACCGCGAGTCAGGGCAGAGCGTTCGTTCTTTTTACTAGCTATTACGCAATGTATAAAGCGCGTGATTACCTCAAGCAAATGTTGCCATATGAATTGTTGGTGCAAGGTGATTTACCAAAACATCAATTATTGGAAACGTTTCGTCAAACAAAAAACGCCATCTTGTTAGGTACCTCCAGTTTCTGGGAAGGCGTCGATGTTCGAGGTGAAAGTTTATCCTGTGTCATCATCGATAAATTACCTTTTGCATCTCCCGGTGACCCTGTCATGCAGGCACGCATTGATGCGATTAAACAACAAGGCGGGCAGCCCTTTATGGAATTTCAGGTACCGCAAGCGGTCATCACCCTAAAACAAGGCGTAGGGCGATTAATTCGTGACGTTAAAGATACCGGTGTGGTGATGATAGGCGACCCGCGTCTAAAACAAAAAGCTTATGGTCGTATTTTCCTAAACAGTCTGCCAGCCATGCCGGTGACATCAGATGTTAAAGACGTTGAGCAGTTTTTTAATCCAGTGCAGTCTGCTGATGATGCAAATAGTGGTATTGCTGAGACAGTATGAATATTTTAGCGATAGATACGGCCACAGAAGCATGTTCAGCTGCTCTGTATATAGATGGAGAAGTAAGTTCACGTTACCAGCTAGCGCCACGAGAACACAGTCGATTAATTTTAAAAATGATTGATGGCCTACTGGCAGAGGCAAATGTTACCGTATCTAATCTAGATGCCATCGCATTTGGTCGTGGTCCGGGTTCATTTATGGGGTTGAGAATCGCCGCAGGGGTAGTTCAGGGAATTGCCTTTGCTTATGATATCCCCGTCATACCTGTTTCATCCTTAAAGGCTATCGCGTTACGTGCCTATGAGGAAAGTGATATCACTCAGATACTGGTTGCCATCGACGCGCGTATGGATGAGGTTTACTGGGCCATTTATAAAAGAAAACATTTAAACTGGTTATTGGATGGCAAAGAACAGGTTATCTCACCGGATAAAATCGACCTGTCTGAACTTCTGCTGCAGGATGAAAAAAATTGGGTCGGTGCAGGTACAGGCTGGGGCAGTTATGCAGATAGATTATTGCCGGCTAGCCGTTTTCAGTTGCATTCGGTTTTGCCGGAATGCTTGCCCAGCGCACAAGGAATTGTGGAATTGGCGGTTGAAGAATTTAAAGCTGGAAATACGATAACGGCAGCAGAAGCAATACCGGTGTATCTGCGTAATGACGTGGCAAAAAAGCCGAAAGCCATTATTTTATAAACCAGGGGCTATTCGGATGTGGCAATGCTTTATTGACTTATTCGCAAAATTTTGTGTCCTCAAATTCTATTGCTAAAACTTACCACAACATCTTGTCACGGTAGCAAATTAACATGATTCTGAGGGTAAATTCCGGTATCATGCGCACTACAAAATTGTCATTATTCGACCCATAAACAACATGATAGAAACTAATCCAGTAACCAATCTGATCAAAGACCTGCGTGAACGTACTGATTCACTTAGGGGGTATCTTTGACTTTGATCGACGTAAGGATGAATTAGAAGAAGTTAACCGTGAACTTGAGCAACCCGGCGTCTGGGATAAACCGGAGAATGCGCAAAAATTAGGGCAGGAACGCTCTAAGTTAGAAAAAATTGTCGTTACTATCGAAGAGCTGGATACCAGTCTAAATGATGCTGACGAGTTACTGGGAATGTCTATTGAAGAAGATGATGAAGACAGTATCACCAGTATTGCTGACGATTTAAAAATATTAGAAGACAAAGTTGTTGAGTTGGAATTTCGTCGTATGTTCTCTGGCGAAATGGATGAATGCAATGCCTTCGTCGATATTCAATCTGGTTCGGGTGGTACCGAAGCACAGGACTGGGCAGAAATGCTACTTCGTATGTACCTGCGCTGGGGCGAAGCGCATGACTTCAAGACAGAGCTAATGGAAGTCTCACCAGGTGAGGTTGCCGGTATCAAAAGTGCAACCATCAGTATTTCTGGTGAATACGTTTTTGGCCGATTACGTACCGAAACAGGTGTGCACCGATTAGTGCGTAAATCTCCCTTTGATTCGGGCAGTCGTCGTCACACATCATTTGCTGCGGTTTTTGTTTCACCTGAAATCGATGACGATATTGAAATCGAAATTAATCCAGCTGATATACGAGTCGATGTTTATCGCGCCAGTGGGGCAGGTGGGCAGCATGTGAATAAAACAGAATCAGCCGTACGTATCACTCACTTACCGACCAATGTTGTTGTGCAATGTCAAAGTGGTCGTTCGCAGCATAAAAATAAAGATGCCGCGATGAAGCAGCTAAAAGCTAAGTTGTATGAACGTGAGGTGCAGTTGCGAAATGCAGATCAACAGGCACTGGAAGAAACCAAATCCGACATCGGATGGGGTAGTCAGATACGCTCGTACGTATTGGATCAGTCACGAATAAAAGATTTAAGAACCAATGTTGAAACCGGAAATACACAGGCGGTACTGGATGGTGATCTGGATCAGTTTATAGAAGCAAGTTTAAAAAGTGGTCTGTAAGAACAATGAAGGATGTGTATGCCTCGTTCCCACGCTCCGGCGTGGGAACGCATAGCCCAAAAGATAAGAAAATAACATAACGATATAAAGCAGTTAATTAATATAAAACAAAATAATACTTTATGAACACTGAAAATAAAACCGAAGATACGCCAATTTCTGCAGAAGACGAAAACAAACTAATCGTTCAACGTCGTGAGAAATTAAAATTATTGCGCGAGGCCGCCAAAGTGAACGGAGGTTCTGCATTCCCGAATGAATTTCGTCGTGATGCGCTATCGTCAGATTTGTTAGAACAGTATGAGGATAAAACCAAAGAAGAACTCGAAGAGCTAAAAATTCGTGTCGCTGTCGGGGGCCGTATGATGGCGAAGCGCATCATGGGTAAAGCCAGTTTTGCGCAGTTGCAGGATATGTCAGGTCGTATTCAGCTATTCGTGCAGCGTGATAGTTTACCTGAAGGGCTGTATAACGACGGTTTTAAAAAATGGGATGTGGGCGATATCATCGGTGCATCGGGTATTATGTTTAAAACCAAAACCGATGAGCTATCTGTCAAGGTCGACAATATACAGCTATTAACAAAATCACTGCGTCCGCTGCCAGATAAGTTTCATGGTCTAAGTGATACTGAAATTCGTTACCGTCAACGTTATCTTGATTTAATTATTAATCAAGATGTTAAAAAGACTTTTTATTTGCGTTCACAGGTGATTAAATTTATCCGTGATTATTTTGATACACGTGGATTTATCGAAGCAGAAACACCTATGATGCAAGTGGTTCCAGGTGGTGCAACAGCACGACCATTTGAAACCTTTCACAATGCGTTAGATCAGCCGATGTTTCTTCGAATTGCGCCTGAATTATATTTAAAGCGTTTAGTTGTAGGTGGCTTTGAACGTGTGTATGAGATCAATCGAAACTTCAGAAACGAAGGCGTATCGACACGACATAACCCCGAATTCACTATGCTGGAATTTTATCAGGCGTATGCTGATTACAATGATTTGATGGATATCACTGAAGATTTATTGCGTCAGCTAGCCAGCAATTTACTTGGCACAACCGATGTCGTCAGTGAAGGCAATACCTACGATTTCGGTAGTCCGTTTGCACGTATGACTATTTTTGATTCTATATTGCATTTTAATCCTGATATTACTGCTGAAGCGTTATCTGAGCTGGATAGTGCGAGAGCGATTGCAGAAAAATTAGGCGTAAATCTAAAAGACAGTTATGGCCTGGGTAAAGTACAAATAGAAATATTTGAAAAGACAGTGGAGCATCGTTTGATGGATCCAACATTTATCACCGAGTATCCGACTGAAGTTTCACCATTGGCAAGACGCAACGATAACAATGCATTTGTTACTGATCGGTTTGAATTTTTTGTTGGAGGTCGCGAAATCGCCAACGGTTTTTCTGAGTTAAATGATGCAGAAGATCAGGCTGAACGTTTCAAGCAACAAGTAGCAGAAAAAGACGCGGGTGATAACGAAGCTATGCACTATGATGCAGACTACGTACGAGCACTTGAATATGGATTACCGCCTACGGCCGGTGAGGGGATTGGTATTGATCGTCTGGTCATGTTGCTGACAGATTCGCCATCGATACGTGATGTTATTTTATTTCCGCATATGCGTGCAGAAGTAGAATAATTTGAATAAAAAAATTATGTCTTAGGTACGTTTTTACACATGTATTAATATACGAAGCATCAAGTCATTTATCCTGTCATCCTCGAGTGCTTTTATCGGGAATTCAGTTTTTATGTAGGGCTAGACTCCCGATACAAACACTCGGGAATGATAGTGGACTAGCCATGCCCGATTCATATAACAGTGAAATGAAATCAACATGTCTACTACTCAACAAGATAAAACAAAACAACCCGACCCGGTTACATTCGGTGAAGCCATTATCTATTGGCTTAAATTGGGTTTTATCAGCTTCGGTGGGCCAGCTGGTCAAATCAGTATGATGCACCAGGAGCTGGTAGAAAAACGTCGCTGGATTTCTGAACATCGTTTTTTACATGCGCTGAATTACACCATGGTTCTGCCGGGTCCAGAAGCACAACAGTTGGCCACCTATATCGGCTGGTTGATGCATGGCGTATGGGGTGGCATTGCAGCCGGTGTGTTGTTTGTTATGCCATCTTTATTTATTCTCAGTGGTTTAACCTGGATCTACCTGGTATACGGTGATGTACCGGCTGTCGAAGGTGTTTTGTATGGTATTAAACCTGCTGTGACAGCTATCGTTGTATTTGCCGCTTACCGAATTGGTTCTAGAGCATTAAATAACAATGTATTACGTACGATGGCTGTACTGGCATTTGTTGCAATTTTCTGGTTGAAAATACCTTTTCCCTATATTGTATTGATGGCCGGTATTATTGGTTACATTGGCTCACGATTTGCGCCAGAATTTTTTAAAACTGGCGCCGGTCATGGTGCTTCGAAAGAGGTATACGGCCCTGCCATTATTGATGATGATACACCTGTTCCCGAACATGCCAGATTCAAGTGGAGTCGATTTATTGTTTTTGCTTTAATCGGCCTTGTTATCGGTGGTGTTGTGATGGCGATGTTAATTTCATCCTATGGTTGGCAGGGAACACTGACACAAATGGGTGTATTTTTCACCAAGGCAGCACTGGTTACGTTTGGTGGTGCTTATGCTGTATTGCCTTATGTGTACCAAGGTGGTGTGGTGCAATATGAATGGTTAACCGGAACGCAAATGATTGATGGTCTGGCGTTAGGTGAAACTACACCGGGGCCACTGATTATGGTCGTCGCCTTTGTTGGTTTTGTCGGTGGCTGGACCAAAGAAATATTTGGTCCAGATATGTTGCTATTGGCTGGATTTGCCGGTGCCAGTGTTGCAACCCTGTTTACCTTTTTACCGTCTTTTCTTTTTATTCTATTGGGTGGCCCGGCTATTGAAGCCACGCGTCATGATGTAAAATTTACTGCACCATTAACGGGAATTACTGCTGCTGTTGTAGGCGTTGTACTTAATCTCGCAGCTTTTTTTGCTTATCATGTACTTTGGCCCGAAGGTTTTGATGGCGCTTTTGAATGGTTTTCGGCTTTGATTGGCGCGGCTGCCTTTATTGCATTGTTTAGATTTAAAGTAGGAATTGTTACTGTTATAGCGGCATGTGCTGCCATTGGTCTAGTGTATTCAGTGATCTTATAAGAAAATTAAATATTAGTTAATTTTATGGTCGTTTAAATCAAAGTCAAAAGCTTGAACCGCAGAGACGCTGAGAAAATAAATACGATTATAAAAACATGCATGAATGACGAGTCCGTTCACATCAATAGCAATCAACTTTTCTCTGCGCCTCCGCGTCTCTGCGGTTCAATTTTTTAAATCTTTTGACTATCCGCGTTGAGTGGCGAGGCAGCGTCTGAAAAAAATATCAAGCATCAGACGTAATAAGTGAATAGGGTAAATCAAGCAGATTGATTTCTGCATCAGATTCTTTTAATTTCAGTTTCGCTTCTTCTGCAGACTTAATCTGAATGACTGCTAGTGCTTCATATTTGTTTTTAGCAATCGGGTATAGCGTCACCAGTGTGCCTGTATATTGATTTTCCGTAGAGGTTTCAGTCGCTAATTGCTCACCAACTTCCGGCTCGGTTTCAGATGTTATGCTAATACGATAAGTTCGTCGTTTTTGTTTGCCCAGAAAATGGGTGCGAGCAACGATTTCCTGTCCGGTATAACAGCCTTTCTCAAAACTAATACCATTGATTAACTCCATGTTCGCCATCTGAGGCACAAACGCTTCACTGGTGATGCTGTCGATTAAAGGCAGGCCATTTTTAATATTTAAATAATTCCAGTAGTCGCTGTTCACGATTTTGGTTTTTGCCGCAATGTCTTCCCAGAGTTTGACAGCATGTTCAAAAGAGCAAAATATTTCATAACGAGGTGTGCTACCCGCGATACGAATAGCAATATAATCATCATTAGATGATACGCTATCGACGGTTGAATTCAGATTGTCGATATAGGAAGCGAGCAGTGTTTCAGCATTTTTTCCACTGATGCCGATATGAATCAATTGTTCGCTAATATCCTGAATGCCTACTTCAGCGCGTAATACATAATTTTGTAGATGGTTAATGCTGCGTTCGACCAGATCGTTTCTAAGGCTGATAAAATAATTAGATTGATGCTGAAAAAGACGATAGTTGGCAATCATTCGGCCTTTGTTATTACAAAAACCACTTAGTTGGCTGTTGTTCTCGTCGACCTTGTTGACGTCATTGGTAAACTGACCCTGTAAAAATTCATTTGCATCCGCTCCAGCGATAACGACGGTGCTGAAATAAGACAGGTCACTAATGCAATCGTTATCTTTTGTATTCTGGTAATCAGAGTAGGGTGGGTTAAAAGCGAACAGACCATTATTACCCTGTTTGGCTCCGTTATTTTGTAGAAAATTTTTCCAGTCGTTATTCATGATTTTAAATCTCTTTAGGGGAGCCTATAATATCAATCTTTATAATCAAGTCATTATATATTTAGTGTGGATATAGCATATTGAAAAAAATATTTTAAAGACGGAATTGTTTATATGAATTGTAGTCAGACTTTACAATTCTTCTGTTGTAATACGCTTGACAGGTGGGATGACCTTGTTACTATCTATGTACATAAAAACAATAATTTACGGCGGGTTTATTCATGTCAGATAAACGACCGGTTTATCTTAATTTACTTAAAATTCGACTGCCTCTAACCGGAATTATTTCCTTTGCTCACCGGATTACGGGTGTCATTCTTTTTCTTGCGCTGCCTTTTGCCGTTTATCTACTCGATCTTTCTATCGAGTCGGAGCAGTCGTTTGCCGAGGTGCAATCGATTTTAAGCCAACCCATTATGCTGTTGGTCCAAATTTTGTTGTTGTGGTCTATCGCACATCATTTTTTTGCAGGGATACGCTTTCTACTCATTGATGCTGAAATTGGTGTAGAAAAATCACAGGCGAAAACAGGTGCGTGGTTAGTCTTGTTGGCGGAGACCCTGACTTTATTCGCAATCATCTGCGGAGTGGGCTTATGAGTTTGTATGTTTTAGAAGGCCTTCGCCCCTGGGTTATTCAGCGAGTCAGCGCGGTTTATATCGTATTGTTTATTCTGTACGCAACTTATTGCTTCTTTTCGGCTGAAACCATTGCTTTCGCTCCATGGAGAGAATGGTTATACAATCCATTTAATACAACGGTTGTTGGTATATTTGTAATTGCATTACTGTTTCATGCATGGATTGGTATGCGAGATGTGGTGCTGGATTACGTGCATAACATCATGTTACGAATATTTATTCTCGCACTACTGGTCGGCGTGTTAATAGGCAGTGGCCTGTGGGTATTTAGAATTCTTTTGTTGTCGGTGGTGAGTTAATGAGTAGTGATAAATCTTCAATCGAACCGCGTCCTATAGAGAGACGTCAATTCGATACACTGATAATTGGCGCCGGTGGCGGTGGTCTGCGGGCTTCATTGCAACTAGCAGAAGCCGATCTCAGTGTTGCCGTGGTATCAAAGGTTTTTCCCACACGTTCGCATACCGTGGCAGCGCAGGGTGGTATGAATGCAGCGCTAGCGAATGTTTTACCTGATAACTGGCACTGGCATATGTTCGATACCGTCAAGGGCAGTGATTACCTGGGTGACCAGGATGCGATTGAGTATATGTGTCGTGCTGCACCTAAAGCAGTTTATGAACTTGAGCATTTTGGCGTGCCATTTTCTCGGCTCGATAACGGAAAAATATACCAACGTGCATTTGGTGGACAGAGTCAGGATTTCGGTGGCGATCAGGCCGCTCGAACCTGTGCGGCGGCGGATAGAACCGGACACGCCATCCTGCACAGTTTGTATCAGCAGAATATTCGCGCTAAAACACATTTCTTTGATGAGTATTTTGCTGTCGATTTATTAAAAGACGATGATGGCCATGTGCTGGGTGCTCTGGTTTTTAATATTCATGATGGCAGTATTGTCGTCATTGAAGCGAAAACCACATTACTGGCGACAGGTGGTGCCGGGCAACTATTTAAGACCACAACCAATGCACTTATCAATACGGGTGATGGCCTCGGTATGGCGATGCGTGCGGGTATCCCGCTTCAGGATATGGAATTTTTTCAGTTTCATCCGACAGGCATTGCAGGTAGAGGTATGTTAATTACTGAAGGTGCACGTGGCGAAGGTGGTTATCTGGTTAATGGTGAAGGTGAACGTCTGATGGAACGTTATGCACCTAAAGCAAAAGACTTAGCCAGTCGTGATGTGGTTAGTCGTGCGATAGCCGTAGAGGTACGAGAAGGACGTGGCTGCGGACCGAACAAGGATCATGTGATGTTAAAGCTGGATCATTTGGGTGAAGCCGTCATCCAGAAACGGTTGCCGGGTATTCGACAAACTTGTATTACGTTTTTAGGAATCGATCCTGCTGAGGCGCCCATTCCTGTTTTTCCAACCGCGCATTACACTATGGGCGGTATTCCAACCAATCGTTACGGTCAGGTGGTGGTTCCGGTAAAAGACACGCCTGAGGAACCGGTGCAAGGTCTATATGCAGCTGGCGAATGTGCCTGTGTTTCAGTGCACGGCGGTAATCGATTAGGCGGGAATTCATTACTGGATATTTTAGTATTCGGTCGTGCTGCAGCTAATCACATCATCGAATATTTAAAAGAAAATAAATATCCACGTGTGCTCGACGAAAAAGTTGTAACCAGGCTGATAGAAAAAGTAAAACGTTATGATTTGTCGTCAAACCAGTCGAGCGAACCTGTGGAAACAGTGGCAAATTTACGTACAGAATTAAAACAGGTAATGGAAGAGCATTGCAGTGTCTTCAGAAATAAAGAAATTTTGAAAGAGGGCGTGGAAAAAGTAGAGAGCCTGGCCAAACGTATGGAAAACGTAAGAATTGATGATCAGAGTCTCACGTTTAATACCGCAAAAGTTGAGGCTTTTGAGTTGGAAAATTTAATGGCATGTGCACTGGCAACCATCCATTCTGCCTACGCCAGAGAAGAGAGCCGAGGCGCGCATTCACGTACTGATTTTACCGAACGAGATGATAAAGCCTGGATGCGTCATAGTTTATACTCCTTTGAAAATGGACTGGACTATAAACCGGTAAGGACGAAACCTTTGTCAGTGGATAGTTTTCCGCCGAAGCCACGCGTATATTAGGTAGTGAATGGCGAACAGTTAATAGTGAATGGTACAAATAAAACAATCAGGGCTGCCAGTTATGAAATTTAAAGTTTATCGATACAATCCTGAAAATGACGCAAAACCTTATGTTCAGGAGTATGAGCTTGATAGTATCGAGCCAGGCACAATGTTATTGGCGGCATTGTTACGTATAAAAGATGAGCAGGATGAAACATTAAGTTTCAGGCGTTCCTGTGGTGAAGGTGTCTGTGGCTCTGATGGTATGAATATAAATGGTACCAATGGTCTGGCATGTATTACGTCGCTCGATACCTTAAAGCAACCCATTGAAGTCAAACCACTACCGGGCTTGCCTGTCATACGTGACCTAATTATCGATATGGATCAGTTTTACAAACAGTACCGTGCTGTCAAACCGTACTTAATTGTAAATGATCCCATGCCGGAAGTTGAATTGGCACAGACGCCTGAGCAACGTGAAAAGCTCGATGGTTTATATGAGTGTGTTTTATGTGCGTGTTGTTCTACATCTTGTCCTTCATTCTGGTGGAACCCGGATAAGTTTCTTGGCCCAGCAGCATTATTGCAGGCCTCACGTTTCATTGAAGATAGCCGTGATCAGGATTTTGAAAAACGCCTGGAAGATCTCGAAGGACCGTTTAAGTTGTTTCGCTGTCATACCATTATGAACTGTGTGAATGTTTGTCCTAAAGGTTTAAATCCAACTAAAGCGATTGGTAGAATAAAGAGCAAGATGGTCTCTCGTTCTCTGTAAGGTTTGTGGATTTATGAATAGTCATGCAGAAATAAATTACCACTGGCAATGCCGTAGAGGCATGTTAGAGCTGGATATATTACTCAATAACTTTGTTGATAAAAAAATAAACGATTTAACACAACAGCAAAAACAATCTTTCGAGTTGTTGCTTTCCTACCCTGACCAAACCTTACTGGATCTTTTGATGGGTACTTCTGTTTCTAGTGATGCATCAATTGCCACATTAGTGCAACAAATTCGTACCACTGATTTAAATTAACCAAAATGAAATCAGCGGATTTCAAACCTGCGTGGTGGTTACGGTCTCCGCATCTACAAACGTTGTGGCCGGTATTTTTTAAAAAGCGACATGCTCTTGATCTGGACGATGAACAGTTAGAGCTGAATGACGGTGATTTTCTGGATTTGTGTTGGAGTAAACAATCATCCGATAAAATTGTTCTGGTCTTGCATGGTCTTGAAGGCTCAATAAATTCGCATTACGCAAACAGTGTCGTCTATGAATTAGAGCAGTCAGGTTACCGTCCAGTCTTTATGCATTTTCGTGGCTGCAGTGGTCGTAGAAATCGATTGGCGAGAGCATATCATTCGGGTGATACGGGTGACCTGTCTTTTGTTGTCGACTATATTTATAAAAAAACAGGTCGTCATCCATACGCAGCGATTGCTTACTCATTAGGGGCGAATGTCTTATTGAAATGGTTAGGTGAAACGGCAGAAACGAATCCGTTATCAAAAGCAGTTGCTTTATCCATTCCGTTTAAATTACAGGATGCCGCAAAACGATTGGAAAAAGGCGTATCGAAAATTTACCGTGAACACTTGCTTAAGTCTTTAAGGCGGACCTATATTGATAAATTCAATCATATTGACTCGCCACTCAACATCAATGTGAATCAATTAAAAAGCTTTTGGGATTACGACGATAAGGTAACCGCACCACTACATGGTTTTGATGGTGCGCAGGATTATTATGATACCTGCAGTTGTCGACAGTTTCTCAAAAATATAAAGGTCAAAACAAGAATTATTCATTCAGCAGATGACCCCTTTATGTTTGAAAGCACAGTGCCGAATAATAGTGAGTTAAGTGATAGTGTCGATTTTGTATTAACGCAAGGTGGTGGACACGTGGGTTTTATTGCATCTGATTCGCCGTGTTCAAGCTACTCGTGGTCTGACAAAAAAATTATTGAGTTTTTGGCGAAATAAGAAACAATGGAATGGCTTATTCAGCAAACTCTAGCCGTTCGCTAAATTTTTCCAGCGCCTGTTGAGCACAGTCTTCATCTTTTTCGCCACCCGGCGCACCACTTATACCAATTGCACCAATTCTTGAGCCGGCTATTTCAATGGGAAGGGCACCTTGCATAATAATAATGTCGTCCATGTGATTTAATTCGGGTCGAATATCACTACGTGACTGGCGAAACTCACCAGAGTTGATGCCGGACAGGATAACACTGTTGGCTTTTTCCTCTGCTATCTGCAATGTGAATCGAGAAGCCAGGTCATCTCGCAGCGCGACCTGGATCAATCCATTTCGATCGACCACCACAGCGCTTACTTGATAGCCTTTTTTGCGGCAAATATTAATGCTTTCAGTAGCGATATCTTTGGCTAACGCCATAGTGATGGTCTTTACCGTTAAGCTGTCGTTTGCATAAAGGGACTGTATAGGGGTTGAAAGCAGGCTAAAAGCCACCATTATAGGTATTAATTTCATGTGCAGGTTCCGTGTTGTGACAGTGATATTCAGTTGTTACATAGAATAGTATAATAACGTTATTCGTTTCAGGTACAAACGTAATTTGCAGGTAGTTATGTCAGATAAAAAAGCACAATCTAAACAAAAGCTGGATGAAGTCGTCGCACAAGCGAGACGTAACAGTGAAGAGCGGGGGCACGGTTATCGCGAGCAGGCATTAAAAATGTATCCCTGGATATGTGGTCGCTGCAGCCGAGAATTTGCTCGTGTAAATTTGTCGGAACTAACCGTTCATCACAAAAATCATGACCATGATTTCAATCCATCTGATGGTAGTAACTGGGAACTATTGTGTCTGTATTGCCACGATAATGAGCACCAGCGTCAGACAGAAGCATTAGCCAATAAAGGTATCGCACTCGATGGTGCAAAAGCCCCCAGCGCGACTTTTAATCCCTTTGCAGACCTAAAGAGTATGATGAAGGATACTGATTAAGTTTGACTGACTTTAGATATTGGTGAATAAATTATGGAAACCATTGATGTAATAGCTTTAAGTCTTGGTGTGGCGTGGGCTTCAGGTATTAATCTTTATGCAGTCATTCTGGTGTTGGGATTAATGGGTGCAGGTGGTTACACGCAATTGCCTGAAACCCTAACTGTTTTACAGGACCCGTTGGTTTTGATGGCAGCCGGTATCATGTATTTTGTCGAATTCTTTGCTGACAAAATTCCCGGTGTCGATTCAGGCTGGGATGCGATTCATACCTTTATTCGAATACCGGCTGGCGCGATGTTGGCAGTGGGTGCGGCGCAAGGGCTGGAGATTAATCAGGCGGCTGAATTGGCCGCAGCACTACTCGGTGGTAGCTTAGCGGCTACTTCACACTTGACCAAAGCCAGTACGCGTTTGGTTATTAATACCTCACCTGAACCCATGACAAACTGGATGGCATCATTTGCCGAAGACTTAGCTGTTATTGGTGGACTCTGGGCAGCTTTAAATTACCCGTTGACGTTTATTCTGTTTATCGTGTTATTTGTTTTAGTCGCTATCTGGCTGTTGCCTAAACTATGGCGCACTATAAAGAGTATTGTTGCTACTGTTCGTGGATGGTTTGGTGGTGCTAGAGAAGAAGTAAGTGCAGGGTCGAGCAACAATATTATCGAAAACTTGATTGAAGCAAAAACTTCAAAATTAGATGATAAGTAAAAATTGGACCACAGAGGCACAGAGGGCACAGAGTTTTGGTATTGTTAACCGCGCCTACGGTGAGGTTAACAATAAAAAATGTTTTTCTCTGCGTTCTCTGTGCCTCTGTGGTGAAAAGTTTTTAAAACTTCTGACGGTCAGCTAAGAGTCGGATGCAGGCTTTAAGTGTAAATATCAGTTGGCATGATTTCAGTTAAGGTCTTCGACCAGTTGTAGATGTGTGAGCCGGAGATGTAGGTAGGTTGCAAAATGGAATCCGTGCTGGCAGTAAGATCTTTAGTGCTAATCAAAACCATACTTGTATTGACACCGTAACTAACGATAAAGGATTTTTCGTCTAGCGACAAAGTTACGCCTCTTGGTTTGGGTACACTTATTGCTTTTAATAATTCTCTTTTATCAACCGACCAGAACGTCACCATATTGCCGTCGGGGTGGGTGACGGCCGCAATGTTACGTTTGTTGTCGACGATAACGCTTAGTGCTTCACCGGTCATTTTATCGATAACGATTTCAGGTTGTGTCATCGAAAGCATCGACTGGTTTCCACTGCGAATACTAACCCCGCCAGTATGTGTTTTTTCCAGACCCTTTCTCGGCGCTGATGCAACAATTAAGCTGCCATCATCGGCAATACCTATATGACCGGTATTTAATTGTTCGTTGGTTAAAGTGACACGTTCTTTAAGTTTTTGTGTTGGCACATCAATATATGTGACAGACGGCCCTGTGCTTGTGTTGCTAACGCTTCCGGCATTGGTTACGACTAATGTTGCGCCCTCATCAATGAGTTGGCATTCATGAGGGTTTTCGCCATAGGTGGGAAATTCACCAAGCACTTTAAAGTTACGACCATCACGGACGACAATGGCGCCTTTATGATTATCTAAATACGTTTCGGTGCAGTATAAGGTATCACCAAATTGATTAAATGCGCCGTGTCCATAAAAATATTTGTCTTTGCTGGGCGCTATTTTTTTAGACACGGTGTGATTGCCTAAATCGATTTCGGCGGCACCAGCGCCAATTTTTTCAAATACCACCAAACGTTTTTTGTTATTGGGATCAATGATAATACCGTGTGCTAAAAAATCCATGTCAATTAGTTGCTTATCTTTTTTTTGAAGATTAACAACCGCGAGTACGTGTTTTAGTATGCCATCTTGTTGATAGCTGCCACCACCTAAAATAATATCCTGATTCGGGTTGTAAAATTTTTGATGAGTACAACCCATTAAGCCGGTTAATGCGGGAGTGGCGCATCCTAAGCTGAGATACTTTACAAAGTTACGACGATTTAAAGACATAGTTCAACACTCAAATAGTGGCTCTGGTAAAATTGTTCTCGTTCCCATGCTGAAGCATGGGAACGAGAAATCAAAAATTTAGGGCGCATCGTATAGGCGTATTGAATACGTTAATGCTGCCATTTAAAACTTATTGTAGATTAATCTCAATTATAAGGTTAAAACAGTATTTAATCAGAGAAGTTTTGAGCTAGTTAATTGTTATTAGAGGACACTGCGATGCAGTCTGGACCAAGAGAGATTGTTACACCGTTTCGACCTATACCACTGGATGTTCCTGAGGGTATGGCAAATAACGAATTTTTTAATAGTACCGAGAACTTAAATGATCTCGAGCACAATAACGGGCTTTTAAAAAACCAGGAAGATCTGCTGCTTTATCGTAAGGCGCTGGGTCATACTAATGAATTTGATACCTCTATTATTTATAACACATCTAAGTCAATTCTTGATCCGCTAGGTCGCCCTGTGCGCCGTACCCAGGTGCCAGAAAACACAAAGAAAGTCTGGAATAGAATGAACCAGATTATCATTGAATATATGGTAGAAAAGTATCCTGATCCGGAAGAATCGTTGCTACTTGCCGGCGAAGCTAGTCTGGATGCCACCTGGCCGTTAACGTCACCCGGTGTGCCCAGTATTCGCATGTTGCATAATCACTTTATGGTGTTTAGTAAAGATGTGCTACGTAACGCAAAATTAGCGGATAGTGATAACCCGAACCTCACTGATGGTGGTCAGCACAGTTTATTTCAGTCTTATATGGGTGATGTGTATAGTGATTTTTTTGCATCGCTGGATTTTGATATTTTGATGCAGACGAGTAAGGATTCATCAAAGATTAAGTTGACCGGTTATCCACAGGGGCTGCCTAGCTGGAAAGTTCGAGGCGGTATTGAGGCATTAAAAGATATTAATTTTTGGAAAGAATATGACCAAATTTTAAAAGGTTTTATTGATTTCTATCGTGCCTTTTTTAAACAGGTATCGACGCGAAATGCACCGGTGCCCAAATCAGCCTATTTTCCTGACCAGGTTGAAAGCATTCTGTTGTTTAATAATTGTTTCATGAGCTCGGCGAAAAAAGTGCGTGACCAGTGTGTGACTGATGCGAAGTATGCTAATTCAATACGCTGGCAACCTGCATTTAAGCAGTTGATTTATAGAAATGATGAAGGTGACCTTATTGTAACGATTAGCCAAAATTCGATTGGTAACGCGATTACTGAGCTTTTAGGTGTAGTGGTTAAACGTGTGCCTGATGCAAATGCTTATGAAAATGCTGAACCTGCATTGATAGAGCAACTGCTGGAAGTGCGTAGTCGGTTAATCGAAGCGGATTTAGGCGAGGGGATAGAAACGCCTTATTGGTCAGCGTAAAGTATGCATCTGGTAGCTTACGGCTAGAAGTTTTAAAAGCTTGAACCGCAGAGACGCTGAGGCGCAGAGATAAGCCAATTATTATTGATGTGCGCCTACATTTTAAAACTCAGCATCACTCACTAACTGTTTTTCTCTGCGCCTCAGCGTCTCTGCGGTAAATCTTTTGACTTTCGATTTATAGATCAAAAGCCAACTTAGGACTAACGGTAGTATAGTTACGCGTAGATTGACTATAATTACAAGGCAATGAATACTTCAAAGCAAAAATTGTTCGCCGGTTACGGTTGTGAAGATGTCGATCCCTGCGGGTTCGTCAGTTTGATGGATTTGTACGAAAACAACTACATGCGTATCCGCAGGCTGGTGCCCGAATTATCTAATTTGCCGGAGATGTCAGTTTCGCATTTGTCTGGTTGCCTGAGCCTGCACCTGGTTATTCTTGAGCGCACTAAATTTACTACTACGTTATGTCTTACTTACCAGTTTGGTGAAGACGGTAAGCGCATGCCTGAACCAGCATTAACCTTGCGCGTTTATCATGATGTGCATCAGGCTGAAGTGCTTACCGGTCATTTGCAGCATGGTAGGAACCAGTATGATCATGTGCCGGAAAAAGCAATCCAGATTAAATGGAAGTTAAATCGTTTTTTATTCAAATGGCTGGGTTACTGTCTCTACCTTGGCCATCAATTTCCCATCTCTAAATTACCTGCAAAATCCGAGCATAAGCTGCTCAATAATCTGGTTGATATTATTAGTCGGGTTCCATCTAAATAAAACCCGTATAAAGGTGCGGGGAACCACGGTCTGTGTTAATATCGAGTGCTTTATAAGACGCATTTCAATGCGCTATTTTTTTGGGTTTTAGATGATGTTTAAATCGTCGTAGAAGCTCAGCAATGGAATATGAAGTACACCTCTAAATGACTGAATTTGCAAAAGAAATATCACCGGTAAATCTCGAAGACGAAATGCGTCAATCCTATCTGGATTACGCCATGAGTGTCATAGTTGGACGCGCCTTGCCAGACGTTCGGGATGGCCTAAAACCTGTTCATCGTCGTGTGTTATTTGCGATGAGCGTACTGGGTAACGATTACAACAAACCTTACAAAAAGTCAGCCCGCGTGGTCGGTGATGTCATCGGTAAATACCATCCTCACGGTGATACCGCTGTGTACGATACCATCGTTCGAATGGCGCAGCCTTTCTCGTTACGTTACATGTTGGTTGATGGTCAGGGTAACTTCGGTTCGGTTGATGGTGATGCGCCGGCTGCGATGCGTTATACCGAAGTACGTATGTCGAAGATCGCGCATGAGTTACTTGCCGATCTCGATAAAGAAACCGTCGATTTTGCTGAAAACTACGATGGTTCTGAATCAGAGCCTGTGGTTATGCCAACGCGTGTACCGAATATGCTTATTAATGGTTCGACCGGTATTGCGGTCGGCATGGCGACTAATATGCCGCCGCATAATTTGGGTGAGGTTATCAGTGCCTGTCTGGCGTTAATCGAAAATCCAGATTTATCTATTGATGAAATAATGGAACACATTCCGGCACCGGATCTACCGACTGCAGGATTTCTTAATGGTGTAAAAGGTATTCGTCAGGCATATAAAACCGGTCGTGGTCGTATGGTTATGCGTGCTCGCGCAGAGGTTGTTGAAAATGCGAAAGGTAAGCAATCCATTATTGTTACCGAACTGCCTTATCAGGTAAATAAAGCACGTCTGATTGAGCGTATTGCCGAGCTTGTAAAAGATAAACGTATCGAAGGCATATCTGCACTGCGTGATGAGTCTGATAAAGATGGTATGCGTATTGTTGTCGAGGTTAAACGCGGTGAAGTGGCAGATGTACTGCTTAATAACCTGTTTTCGCAGACGGCTATGCAGTCTTCATTCGGTATTAACATGGTGGCTCTGGTTGAAGGGCAGCCACAACTATTGAATCTAAAACAGATTCTGGATGCCTTTTTACGTCATCGTCGTGAAGTGGTTACCCGTCGTACGATTTATGAATTACGTAAAGCGCGCGCCCGTGCACACGTATTAGAAGGGCTGGCAGTTGCGCTGGCTAATATCGACGCTGTAATCGAACTGATTAAAAATTCCGAGAATCCGGCTGCGGCGAAAAAAGGCTTATTAGAAAAAATCTGGCCTGCTGGTGTGGTCAATGAGATGGTAGCGCGTGCTACTTCCAGTACGGCGGCAGGTGCTGACCTAAGTGCTTCTCGTCCTGATGACCTGGATCCAAGATGTGGTTTAAAAGATGATGGCTATCATCTTTCTGAAGTACAGGCTCAGGCGATTCTGGATTTGAAATTACATCGCCTGACAGGTCTTGAACAAGACAAGATTGTTAATGAATTCCAGCTGATTCTGGATGTGATTAAAGAACTGATCGAAATCCTCTCTAATCCTGAGCGTCTGCTCGAAGTCATCCGCGAAGAACTCGAAGAAATTCGTGATAATTATGCAGATGAACGACGCAGTGAAATCATGGCCGATGAGCTTGATTTCAATATGGAAGATTTAATTACCGAAGAAGATGTGGTGGTGACGTTCTCACACGAAGGTTATGCCAAGTCGCAACAGTTAGATGTATACAATACACAGCGTCGTGGTGGTCGTGGTAAGTCAGCGACTTCGATGAAAACAGAAGACTTTATTGATAAGTTATTTGTCGCTAATACTCACGACACCTTATTGTGCTTTTCCAGCGTTGGTAAAGTGTACTGGCTAAAAGTGTATCAGTTACCGATGGCTGGGCGCGGTTCGCGTGGCAAACCGATTATTAATCTGTTGCCACTGGGAGAAGGCGAACGCATCAACGCGGTATTGCCGATACGCGATTACGACGAAGACCGTTTTGTCTTTATGGCAACTAGTTCAGGCACCGTTAAAAAGACAGCATTGTCTAACTTCTCGCGTCCTCGTGCATCAGGTATTAAAGCCATCGAATTCCGCGATAACGATAAATTAGTTGATGTGGTGATTACCGATGGTAGTGATCACATTATGTTGCTGGCAGATTCCGGTAAGTCCGTTCGTTTCTCCGAAACTGATGTGCGTTCAATGGGTAGAACAGCCGGTGGTGTTCGTGGTATCCGTATTGCTGATGGCCAGGAAGTGATAGCCATGATCAAAGTTGAAGAAGGTGGTTCTATCCTGACTTCGACTGAAAATGGTTACGGTAAGCGTACTAACGTTGATGACTATCCGCTAAAAGGTCGCGGCGGACAGGGCGTGATTTCAATCAAGACCAATGAGCGTAACGGTAAAATTGTCGGTGCCGTTCAGGTGCAGAAAAATAATGATTTCATGATGATTACTGACAACGGTACGTTAGTCCGCATCGCTGTTGCTGACGTCAGTGAAATGGGTCGTAATACTCAGGGTGTGCGCCTGATTCGATTGACCAAAGGCGAGAAGCTGGTCGAAATTGAAAAGATTGAAGTGCTTGATAGTGATGAAGTAAGTGAGGCTGATGGTAGCGACAATGCGTTACCGGATGAATCAACGTCTGAAGAGTAACAAGAAGTTAAAATAAGAAATAACGCTATATGTGTATCGTCATCCCGAATGTTTGTGTCGGGGATCCAGTGTTTAGATGGGACTGGATTCCCGACACAAACATTCGGGGATGACAGATTCTAAAATATAAAATATAATTATAATTCAACAAGTTATAGTTAATAATTAAAGCAAATAATCAAGTAAAATCAATTTAAAATCCTAGATAAATTATGAGCAGAGTATACAATTTTAGCGCAGGCCCAGCCGCGTTACCCACCGAAGTATTAGAACAAGCACAGGCAGAAATGCTGGACTGGAATGGTTCAGGCATGTCCGTTATGGAGATGAGTCACCGCGGCAAAGACTATATGTCGATTGCAGCAAAAGCCGAAGCCGACTTACGTGAGTTGATGGCTATACCCGATAACTACAAAGTGTTGTTTCTGCAAGGTGGTGCCAGCAGTCAATTTGCGATGGTGCCGATTAACTTGCTCAATGGTAAGAAAAAAGCGGATTACCTGTTGACTGGTCAGTGGTCTAAAAAAGCGGTAGCAGAAGCGAAACGTTACTGTGATGTCAATTTAGTTGTGGATACGACAGACAGTAAATTCACTACAGTACCTGACGCAGCCAGCCTTAAGTTTGACCCTGAAGCGGCTTATGTGCACTACACACCAAACGAAACCATTGTGGGTGTTGAGTTTGATTACATTCCCGATACAGGTGATGTGCCATTGGTTGCCGATATGTCTTCTACCATATTGTCACGTGAAATTGATGTTTCTAAATTTGATGTGATTTATGCTGGTGCACAAAAGAATATTGGTCCAGCGGGTTTAACCATTGTTATCATTCGCGATGATCTGGTCGGTAATGCAGATTCAAATATGCCAGTAATGTTCGATTACAAAACATTTGTCGATAATGACTCTATGTATAACACGCCACCAACATACAGCTGGTATCTTGCTGGGCTGGTATTCGCATGGGGACTGAATAAAGGCGGTATGTCTGCCATTGAAGAAATAAACCAGCGAAAGGCGGCAAAACTTTATCAGGCCATTGATGACTCAGCATTTTACAGCAATCCCGTTGATGTAAAAAATCGTTCGTGGATGAATGTGCCATTTATCCTGGTGAATGCAGATTTGGATGCCGCATTTATTGAACAGGCCGCAGTTAAAGGGTTAATTACATTAAAAGGTCATCGCTCAGTAGGTGGTATGCGTGCAAGTATTTACAATGCAATGCCGGAAGCAGGTGTCGAAGCTTTGATTGCGTTTATGAAAGAGTTTGAACAAGCGCAAGCTTAATATTAAAAAATAACTCACCACAGAGATACAGAGGGCACAGAGGGCACAGAGAAAACATAGTTTTATTTAGTATCGTATATACAATTTAATACATGTTTCTCCGTGCCCTCTGTGTCTCTGTGGTTAATTTTTTTAAGAATAATTTTTGGAATACCTCGTTCTCATGCTGGAGCATGGGAACGAGGTATTAAATAATACTTATAACTGGAATGCCCATGTACAACATTAAAACCATTAACAATATTTCCGATAAAGGCTTAAGTCGTCTACCATCTGAAGCCTATGCCGTCAGTCCAGAAACAGATGATCCTGATGCAATTATTTTACGTTCGCAAAATCTACACGAGATGGATATCCCTGCAAATTTAAAAGTTGTAGGTCGTGCTGGCGCAGGGACGAATAATGTTCCTGTTGAGAAGTTAGGCAACCAAGGTGTTGTTGTTTTTAATGCACCAGGAGCCAACGCTAACGCTGTAAAGGAGCTGGTTATAGCGGGTATGTTGCTAGCATGCAGAAACATTTGTCAGGCGTGGCAATACGCAGAAAATGTTGAAGGTTCAGATGAAGAGCAAAACAAAGCGGTAGAAGCCGGCAAGAAAAAATATGTCGGTTATGAATTACCGGGTCGTACATTAGGTGTTGTTGGTCTGGGTGCCATTGGTGTCGAGATTGCCAACGTTGCGATTGCGCTCGGTATGCGCGTTATTGGATTTGACCCGACTATTACAGTGAAAAGTGCCTGGAAAATGTCTTCTGATGTCGAAGAAATGGAAAATGTTGATGAGTTAATTAAACAATCTGACTTCATCACATTTCACGTACCACTAATAGACGCAACACGTAATCTAATGAATGCAGAACGTATCGCAACCATGAAAGATGGTGCGGTAATCTTAAATTTTGCTCGTCACGGCATCGTGAATGATGATGCGGTACTATCCGCATTAGAGTCTGGAAAACTAGGTGCTTATGTTTGTGATTTTCCTGCGCAAAAGTTAAAGAGTAATGATCGTGTTATCACTTTGCCGCATTTAGGGGCATCGACGGCTGAGGCAGAAGAAAACTGTGCGATGATGATTGCAGACCAGATAAAAGATTTTCTCGAAAACGGCAATATTAAAAACTCAGTCAATTTCCCTGCTGTGAAGTTACCTCGTGGTGGTAAGTCACGTATTGCCTTAACACATAAAAATATGCCAGATATGATCGCCAAAATCTCGACAGCAGTGGGTGATGCAGGTTATAACATTCACCATATGCGCAATGAATCAAGAAATGAGCTGGCTTACACTTTAATGGACATTGAGTGTGAAATAGGTAATGATTTAATAGACAAGTTTAGTGCGATTGAAGGTGTACTAAAAGCGAGACAGGTTTAATCAATTTAAAAACATTTCTACCACAGAGACACAGAGAGCGCGGAGAAAAACATGAGTATTATTTTGACTGCGCCGTAGGCGCAATAAATCATAAAACCTCTGTGCTCTCCGTGTTTCTGTGGTTCCAAAAATTTTATTATAATGACTCAGAAAGACAATCAAAAAGACCCACTAGCCGATATACGTAAACGTATTGATGAAATCGATAAATCGATTCAATCGTTGGTGTCTGAACGTGCTACCTGTGCAGCTGAAGTTGCTAAAGTAAAACAGAAGCAGGGTGAGACAGGTCATTTCTATCGCCCAGAAAGAGAGGCCCAGGTATTACGAGCAGTGATGGAGCGTAATAATGGCCCACTCACTAACGAAAGCATCGCTGGCGTTTTCCGAGAGATTATGGCGGCTTGTCTGGCTCATGAAAGACCATTAAAAGTTGCTTTCCTTGGACCAGAAGGAACCTATACGCACTCCGCAGCAGCAAAACACTTCGGCAGTTTTATCGAACCACAACCAGTCGATAGCATTGAAGAAGTTTTTCGTATTGTTGAAGCTGGCGGCGCAAACTTTGGTGCAGTGCCGGTAGAAAATTCTAGCGCAGGTGTCATTAATCATACGCTTGATTTATTTATGAAATCACCGTTGACCATTAGCGGTGAGGTCGCACTTCGTATTCGTCATAATCTGCTTACCGAACTGGATTCTCTGGAAAAGATTGATCGCGTTTATGCACATCAACAATCTTTGTCACAATGTAATGCATGGTTAAATAAAAATTTACCGAATGTGGAACGTATTGCCATGAACAGTAATGCGCAGGCCGTGGTAGAGGCTAAAGAAAAAGGTGCTGCTTCGATAGGTGGCGCATTGGCTGCTGAAATATATGAAGTACCTATATTAGCCGCCGATATAGAAGATGAGCCAGACAATACCACACGTTTTGCTATTATCGGTCAGCATGTTGCTCCCCCAAGTGGTGACGACCGTACCAGTTTGCTAGTGTTTGTGCAAAACAAACCCGGTTCATTGTTTGATTTGCTTAAACCTTTAGCTGATCGAAATATTAGCATGAGTAATATTGAGTCACGTCCTTCTCGCCGTGGTGTATGGGATTATGTTTTTTTCATCGACATTGATGGTCATCGAGATGAGGTCATTGTAAAAGAGGCGATTGCTGAAATAGAAAAAGCTTCAGCGATGGTAACCATACTTGGTTCATACCCTAAAGCTGTATTATAAGTATGGCGCAATCATTTCTTGATCTTGCTACGCAGGGGATACGGCAATTAACACCCTATCAGCCGGGTAAACCCGTCGAAGAGTTGGAGCGTGAACTGGGTATTTCCAATTCGATTAAATTAGCATCGAATGAAAACCCACTTGGACCGAGCTCGTTTGCACTTAAAGCAATAGAGTTGGTTTCATCATCAATTAACTATTACCCTGATGGTGGTGGTTTTGCACTGGGCAGTAAACTGGCAGAAAAACATCAGGTTGATGCTTCGAATATAACATTAGGCAATGGCTCAAACGATATTCTTGAGTTAGTGACGCGAGCATTTTTAACACCACAACATTCCGCTGTTTTCTCTGAGCATTCTTTTGCCGTGTATCCAATCGTTGTGCAGGCGGTGGGTGCAAAAGCCAATATTGCAAAAGCCTTTCCAGACAATCATGACAGCATGCCGCTAGGTCACGATCCAGAAACGCTGCTCTCACAGATTGATGAAACCACACGTATTATATTTATAGCCAACCCAAACAATCCAACTGGCACCTGGTTGTCACCGGATGTACTGGAACAGTTATTTGAAAAAATAGCTGAGAACGTTATCATCGTTCTTGATCTGGCATATACAGAATATATGGATGAAGAAGTTAAACCACGCATTACTCAATGGTTGCAAAAATTTCCTAATCTGGTTATCACCCAAACCTTTTCTAAAGTATATGCTTTAGCAGGTTTAAGAATAGGGTATTCAATATCAAACCCAGAAATAGCGGATGTATTGAATCGAGTCAGGCAGCCATTTAATACGAATATACTGGCACAAACAGCAGCATTGGCCTCGCTGGATGATGCTGAGCATGTTGCTAAAAGTGTCGAGATGAACAATGCTGGGAAAAGTTATTTGCAGATAGCTTTTGCTGATATGGGATTGAAATATTTACCGACCATGGGTAATTTTATCTCGGTTAATGTCGCGCAAGATGGGATGGCGTTGTATGAGAAATTATTACAACAGGGTGTTATCGTTAGACCTGTTGCGAATTATGCGATGCCTGAATACTTACGTATAACGATTGGTACACAACAGCAAAACGAACGGTTTATTAAAACCTTAAAACAAGTTCTGTAAAAACTGAGCTTTGACTCTCATGCTCTGTTTGTAGTAGATAATTCAAACTTGTTCCATTTACTGTCATTCCCGGCAAAAGCATTCGGGAATGACGGACAGATTTATTGGGGATGGTGAAGTAGAATGTGGGAACAGGGTATATCTAAAAAACAATGACCACACTAATAAACAATCTATGTGTAATCGGCACCGGTTTAATCGGTGGTTCATTGTGCCTGGCATTAAAACAAGCCAATGCCTGTAAAAACATTACCGGAGCAGGGCGTAGCGAAGAAACTTTAAAAAAAGCCAAACAGCTCAATATTATTGACGACTATAAAACCGATATCAGTGAAGCCGTTAAAGCTGCTGATCTTGTTTTTGTTTCAGTGCCTTTAGGTGCAATGCAAACTGTATTCGAAAAAATTGAGGCAGGTTTAAAAACGGCTGGCAATAACAAAGCGATTATTACAGACGCGGGTAGCTCTAAAAAACAAGTGCAGGAAATGGCTAAAAAAATATTCGCTGATAATGCCAAACGTTTTGTCGCGGGTCATCCCATTGCCGGTACAGAAAACAGTGGGCCTGATGCTGCATTTTCGGGCTTGTATAAAAATCGGCGAGTGATTCTTACGCCTACGGAAAGTACTGATAAAGAAGCAATTAATCTCGTCAAGACATTATGGGAAACAGTCGGTGCGGATGTCGAAACCATGGATGCCGAACATCACGATAAAATTTTAGCGGCCACCAGTCATCTACCACATATGCTCGCTTTCGGTCTGGTACATTGCCTGGAAAATATTGATGATATCGAAGATGTATTTCGTTTTGCGGCAGGTGGTTTTCGAGATGTCACACGTATCGCGTCCAGTGACCCAACCATGTGGCGAGACATTTGCCTAAACAATCAACAACCCATTCTCGATATGATGAAGCGTTATAGAGACGAGTTGGATATGCTATATAATGCGCTTGAAGCGAGTGACGGTGAAAAACTGATTGAAGTTTTTCAGCAAGCCAAACAAACTCGGGATAAATTTACACAGTAAGGCAACGGTTGCTAGGACAATGGTTATATGAAATTCATCGTACAAGGCGGTTTGGAAAAATCGGGACTAAACGGCACCATACGGGTGCCGGGTGATAAGTCTATCTCGCACCGTTCTATCATGTTTGCTTCGCTGGCAGAAGGTTTGAGTAATATTACCGGCTTTTTAGAAGGTGAAGACAGCTTGAATACCTTACGTGCTTTTCAGGCGATGGGGGTGCAAGTTGGTGGTCCGATTGATGGAAAGGTGAGTATCAAAGGGGTTGGAATGAATGGCTTAAAAGCGCCGATTCAACCGCTTAGTCTAGGTAACTCGGGGACATCAATGCGTTTGCTCTCAGGTTTATTGGCGGGTCAGGCATTTGATGTCGAACTGATGGGTGATGAATCATTATCAAAGCGTCCAATGAAACGGGTAACCAATCCGCTAACTGAGATGGGCGCGAAAGTTGATACCGCAGAGGGTGGTAAACCACCGCTTAAAATTTATGGTAATCAAAATCTAATGGGTATTCATTACACCATGCCGATGGCCAGTGCGCAGGTTAAGTCATGTTGTTTACTAGCCGGGTTGTACGCCCAGGGTAAAACTTGTGTGACTGAGCCTGCGGTGACACGTGATCATACCGAACGTATGCTGAGTGCATTTGGTTGTGAGGTCGAGGTGAACGATTCGACGGTCTGTTTAAATGGCCCTGCAAAATTGATTGCAACTGACATTGATGTACCGGGTGATATTTCATCGGCTGCCTTTTTCATGGTCGGGGCAAGCATTGCTGATGATGCCGATATTACACTTGAACATGTTGGTATTAATCCGACGCGTACCGGTGTCATTAATATCTTAAAATTAATGGGCGCGGATATTACTACTTCAAATCAACAGGAAGTCGGTGGCGAACCGGTTGCCGATATCAGAATTAAAAGTGCGCAATTAAAAGGCATACATATTCCAGAAGGTCTGGTGCCACTGGCGATTGATGAATTTCCAGTATTGTTTATTGCCGCAGCATGCGCTGAAGGGCAGACCGTTGTGTCTGGCGCAGAAGAATTACGAGTAAAAGAAAGCGACCGCATTCAGGTGATGGCGGATGGTTTGCAGGCATTAGGTGTCAATGCAACAGCAACCGATGATGGCATGATTATTCAGGGTGGCGAAATTGGCTCTGGTACTGTACATAGTCATGATGATCATAGAATCGCGATGGCGTTTGCTATGGCTGGATTGCGCGCAAGCGGTGATATCCATATCGAAGATTGCGATAATGTGAATACCTCCTTCCCAGATTTTGCCGGATTGGCGGCTTCTTGTGGGCTGTCGATTCAGGCTATCAATGAATAGAAAAAATATTAACCGCGGAGACGCAGAGGCGCAGAGATTTTTATTATTAGATGCGCCTTCGGCGCATCTAATAATAAGGTCTGTTTTTCTCTGCGCCTCTGAGCCTCTGCGGTTCAATTCCCGTTTTTTAACTTGTTTATGAGTATAAGTGCCACACCTGTAATCTGCCTCGATGGCCCTGGTGGCGTCGGCAAAGGCACCATCTGTCTCGCTGTCGCTGAGCATCTCAACTGGCGCATCCTGGATAGCGGTTCGTTGTACCGTATTACCGCGCTGGTGGTATCAAGACAGTTTCCTGATATTGATGTGACAACTATCGATGTGGTTCAACTTGCTGATATTGCATTAAATTTATCCGTTTCTTATCAGCAGGTGGATAATGATCTGATTATTCTGCTTGATGGTGAAGACATCACCAAGCTTATTCGTAACGAAGAAATGGGGGCAAAAGCCTCGCAAATCGCGGTCATTCCAGTTGTCCGCGAAGCCTTGTTAGCCCGCCAGCGCGCGTTTTTACAGCCACCGGGTCTGGTAGCAGACGGGCGAGATATGGGTACAGTAGTTTTCCCGGATTCGGTGTTAAAAATTTACCTGACAGCCACGCCGGAAGAAAGGGCAGAAAGGCGCTATAAGCAGTTGAAAGACAAAGGAATAGATGTTAATCTCTCTTCCCTCGTTGAAGACTTGCGTCTTCGTGATGAGCGCGATATGAACCGGGAGACTGCTCCGCTGAAGCCGGCAACTGATGCAATCATCATTGATACGACCGAACTTGATATAGAACACGTGACAAAAGCTGTCATGAATTGGGTCAAAGAACGAGTGAATTAGAGGTTCTTTAAAGTCCCTTCTCCTTCAGGGAGAAGATTAGAATGAAGACTCTTTATTGGTGGTCTGTCGCATGGCAGGCCGTTTTATTAACTTAACCGTGTTTCATTTGCTAGATACCATCTTTCATTTAGATAATGCAATGTATGGCATCATTCCAAAAGTAAATAGACACACAATCAAAAATTATTATGTCTGAAAGTTTTGCAGAATTATTCGAAGAAAGCCTGAATCAAACAGAGATGAGTGCGGGTAACGTTGTTATCGGTACTATCGCTGATATTGCTGATGGGTACGTTATTGTCTCAGCAGGTTTGAAATCAGAAGGTATTATCCCAGTTGCGCAGTTCACTAATCTACAAGGTGAATTAGAAGTTAACATTGGCGACGAAGTTGAAGTGGTATTAGAAGCGGTTGAAGATGGTTACGGTGAAACCCGTCTGTCTCGCGAAAAAGCCAAACGTGCTAAAGCCTGGATTACCCTTGAAAAATCATTTGAAGCAGAAGAAATCATTACCGGTATTATTACAGGTAAGGTTAAAGGTGGCTTCACCGTTGAGTTGGGTGACATCCGTGCATTCCTGCCGGGTTCACTTGTTGATGTTCGTCCAGTACGCGATACCGCTTATCTGGAAAACAAAGACCTTGAATTCAAAATTATTAAATTAGACCAGAAGCGTAACAACGTTGTTGTATCTCGTCGTGCTGTTGTTGAAAACGAGTACAGCGAAGAGCGCGAAGCATTGCTTAACAGCATCGAAGAAGGCAAGCCAATCAAGGGCGTGGTTAAGAACCTTACTGATTACGGCGCGTTCCTTGATCTGGGTGGTATCGATGGTCTGTTGCACATCACTGACATGGCATGGAAACGTGTTCGTCATCCTTCAGAGATTGTTGAAGTGGGTTCTGAAATCGAAGTTATGGTTCTTAAGTTCGATAAAGAGAAGACTCGCGTATCACTTGGCTTGAAACAACTAGGTGATGATCCATGGGCTGAAATCGCTCGACGTTACCCTGAAGGTTCACGTCTGTTTGGTAAAGTAGCAACATCACTGATTACGGTTGTTT
>UOFE01000015.1_pt1 | contig 53201 bp, 57 predicted proteins | sample 1988381 | NCBI WGS metagenome assembly UOFE01 (sample SAMEA4712194, study PRJEB27164) | hydrothermal vent metagenome | biome: marine basaltic hydrothermal vent biome; feature: marine hydrothermal vent; material: mineral | place: Pacific Ocean | collected 2011-06-14/2011-07-23 | depth 1689 m
AAGTTGAATCAGCAAAAGAAATTGTTAAGCGATTTGTAACCGGCGCCATGAGTTTTGGTTCGATCTCTGCTGAGAGTCATGAGGCTTTGGCAATCGCCATGAATCGTCTCGGCGGCAAATCGAATACCGGTGAAGGCGGCGAAGACGCTTCACGTTTTGCGCCAATGGAAAATGGTGATTCAAAACGTTCTGCAATTAAACAAATTGCATCCGGCCGTTTTGGCGTCACTAACTGGTATCTGACCAACGCAGATGAATTGCAAATTAAAGTTTCACAAGGTGCAAAACCGGGTGAAGGTGGTGAGTTGCCAGGTGCAAAAGTAGATGTAAATATTGCACGTATCCGTCATTCAACACCGGGTGTGGGTTTAATCAGCCCGCCACCACATCACGATATTTATTCTATTGAAGATTTGGCGCAGCTTATTCATGATTTGAAAAATGCCAATCCATCGGCTCGTATCAGTGTGAAGCTGGTCGCAGAAATTGGAGTAGGTACGATTGCGTCAGGGGTAACAAAAGCATTCTCTGATCATATTGTCATTGCCGGTCATGATGGTGGTACAGGTGCATCGCCACTCACGTCGGTCAAACATGCTGGTCTTCCCTGGGAACTAGGTGTAGCTGAAACGCATCAAACATTAGTGATGAATGATTTACGTTCACGTGTGACTCTCCAGACCGATGGTCAGTTAAAAACCGGTCGAGATATTACCATCGCGGCTTTGTTAGGTGCAGAGGAATTTGGATTCTCGACTGCGCCGCTGATCACGCTGGGCTGTATCATGATGCGTAAGTGTCATTTGAATACTTGCCCGGTCGGTATCGCAACACAAGATAAAGAACTACGTAAGAAGTTTAAAGGCAAGCCAGAGCATGTTGTTAATTACCTGTTTATGGTGGCTGAAGATATGCGTGAACATATGGCGTCATTAGGTTTCCGTACGGTGAACGAAATGATTGGACGTGTTGATGTGTTAGAAGCCGATAGCGCAATCGATCACTGGAAAGCCAATGGTATCGATTTAACAGCACTGTTATCCCCGGCTATCAAACCGCATGAAAACGTCGAAGTGTATCGCACCATGGCGCAGGATCATGGTCTTGAAAAAGCTTTAGATAACGAAATTATAAAACGCGCGAAAGCAACAATAGAGTGCGGTGAAAAAGTTTCTATAGAGTTACCAGTAGTAAACACCAATCGCGTAGTCGGAACGATGTTGTCACATGAGTTGGCAAAAGCGCGCCAGGGCAAACCCCTTGCTGATGATACTTTACATATCAAACTTGAAGGTTCTGCGGGCCAAAGCCTGGGTGCATGGTTGTACGAAGGTGTGACTATTGAACTCGAAGGCGACGCAAACGATTATGCTGGTAAGGGATTGTCTGGTGGTCGCTTAATTATGTATCCCGCTAAAAACAGTAGCATTATTGCTGAAGAAAATATCATCGTTGGTAATACTGTTTTATACGGTGCAACAACAGGCGAAGCATATTTCAGGGGTGTTGCTGCAGAACGTTTCTGTGTGCGTAACAGTGGCGCTAAAACGGTTGTTGAAGGTGTTGGTGATCATGGTTGTGAATACATGACAGGTGGTCGAGTTATTGTTCTTGGTAAAACCGGGCGAAATTTTGCTGCTGGCATGAGTGGTGGTATTGCATACATTTGGGACAAGGATAATGCTTTTTCAGCACTATGTAATATGGGTATGGTCGAACTCGAGAGTCTCGAAGCTGAAGAAGATATTAGTGAAGTAAAAACACTGATTGAAAATCATCTTAACTACACCGGCTCGAGTGTTGCAAAGGAAGCGCTGGATCACTGGTCAGAAACAGTGAAGCAGTTTGTGAAAGTTATGCCTACGGATTATAAGCGTGTGCTGCTGGAGATGAAGAAGCAGGAAGAGCAAGCAGTCGCCTAAGAAGTTATAAGTTTAAAGTTGCAAGTTAATATATTAGAGAAAGTATAATGGGAAAGCCTACCGGTTTTAAAGAATTTAAACGCAAGACAGAAAGTTATCGTGAAGTGAGTTTGCGAGTAAAAGATTATGGTGAAATCTTTACTGGTACTCATGATATCGAACACCTGAAAACACAGGGTGCACGCTGTATGGATTGTGGCGTTCCATTTTGTCAGTCAGACAATGGTTGTCCGGTTAATAATCTTATCCCTGAATGGAATCATCTGGTTTATACAAACAAATGGGAGACGGCATTAGATCGTCTACATAAAACCAATAATTTTCCGGAATTCACCGGTCGTGTTTGTCCTGCGCCGTGTGAGGGTTCCTGTGTGCTGGGTATTACCAATCCAGCGGTTACCATTAAAAATATTGAAAATGCTATTGTCGATAAAGGCTTTGCTGAAGGCTGGATTAAAGCGTGCCCTCCGGAAAAACGCACAGATAAAAAGGTTGCTGTGGTGGGTTCCGGACCAGCGGGTCTGGCTGCTGCAGCGCAACTGAATAAGGCCGGCCATGACGTGACGGTTTATGAACGTGCCGATCGAACCGGTGGTCTATTAATGTACGGTATTCCTAATATGAAATTAGGTAAAGATGTCGTGCAACGCAGGGTGGATCTGTTGGCTGAAGAAGGCATCACTTTTGTTGTTAATGCAGATATCGGTGGTAATGGTGATAACGGTATTGCGGTTAAAAAATTACAGAGTGAAAACGATGCTGTGTTATTTACCACAGGTGCAACGAAAGCGCGTGATTTGGAAATTCCTGGCCGCGAGTTAAACGGTGTGCACCTTGCTATGGAATTTTTAACAGCTAACACCCGCGCTTTGTTAGATTCGGGCTTCCTTGATTCAGAATTAAACGACGGTAACTATATCTCTGCTAAAGATAAAAATGTTATCGTAATCGGTGGCGGTGATACGGGTACGGATTGTATAGGTACCTCTTTGCGTCATGGCTGTAAGTCGATGGTTAACTTTGAGTTGCTGCCGCAATCACCTGCTGAACGTGCAGAAGACAATCCATGGCCTTTATGGCCGTTAATTCATCGTGTTGACTATGGGCATGAAGAAAGTGCAGATCGTTTTGGCCGTGACCCACGTGAATATCAAATTCTAACCAAAGAATTTATTGATGACGGTAACGGTAATGTTGCTGGCGTGAAAACCATTGAAGTGCAGTGGGCGAAAGTAGATGGCCAATGGAATATGACAGAAGTCGAAGGGTCAGAAAAAATTTGGCAAGCAGAGCTTGTACTGTTATCAATGGGTTTCTTAGGGCCAGAGCATTATGTTAGTGATCAAGTTAATCTAAAATATGATGTACGCTCAAACTATCAGGCAGAGCATGGCAAGTACACGACCAGCATCGAAGGTGTCTATGCGGCAGGTGACTGTCGACGTGGGCAGTCATTGGTTGTCTGGGGTATTAATGAAGGGCGTGAAGCGGCGCGCGAAATTGATTGTTTTCTAATGGGAGATACACTGCTTCCTTAGTGTGATGCAAAAAGTAACAGACGAAAAAACAGCGACAATCATTGACGCTGTTTTATTGTATTCGTTTTATCTACGCGGTTGAATCTAGCGTAATCTTATTTTGTTTGTATTGATCCAAAAATTCATCAAGGGTGCTTTCAGTGCCGTTTTCAAAGTCGATGAAAGCCAGGTTCAGCATATACTCATCTTGAGAGATTCTTTGAACTGACATGATGCGACAGTTTGCATAAAGCTTTTTTGATTGATTACCAGTAGGCAGTTCAGTCACAACTTTTAAACGCAAGTGACTGATTGCGTGGCTTTGTATACCACGTGGTTCAATTGTATCCGTTACCCAGCTGTCACATAAAATTTGAATTCCGCAGCTAGAAATATTGCGTGTGTTGACGGAGAGAATGCTGTCGTCGGCCAAAATCATATCAATGGCAAGCTCAATTTCGTAGCGCGGAGACTGTCTTCTTTCTGCAATACTGGGAATATCTAGAATCATGATTTTTACAAAGTTTTACAATAGTTATATGCAATTGTAGTACAACAAGTCGAAAATCAAGGAAATTTGTATGAAATTCAGAGTATTGCCTTTAAAAGTTAACATATTGTGATGTTTATTGGGGTTTATTATGAGTCTAATGTGATAGTATCTTTCGACTTCACCTGAATATAACTACCAGTTACTGCGGGTTTAATATACAAATGATTACATAAAGTTACAAAAAAATAACAATATCAATAATACATGAAGTGGTCGTTTATCTGGCTGCTTTCGCCAAAATGCAAAAAGGGATAATTGAAATGCCAGAAAATATCGATATTCAACAAATTATAGAAACCTATGTGTTGCCGTGGGGGATAAACATTATTATGGCGTTGGCCATTTTTATCATCGGTAAGTTCATTGTCGGTTTGTTAGTTAAAGTCGCTAAAAAACTCATGGTTAAAGCCAAGGTTGATAATATTCTAGTCAACTTTATTGGTTCAATAATAAATACGGTGCTGCTATTGTTTGTCGTTATTGCAGCACTTGATCAGTTGGGTGTTGATACTACTTCAATGATTGCTTTAGTCGGTGCCGCAGGTTTAGCTATTGGTTTAGCGTTGCAAGGTACATTGCAAAATTTAGCATCTGGTGTCATGTTGATTATTTTTCGTCCATTCAGTGATGGCGACTTTATTGAAGCAGGTGGTGTGTCGGGTGTCGTTGAGCAAATAGGAATCTTTAGCATTACAATGCGAACAGGCGATAATCGTGAAGTCATCATTCCTAATGGTGCAATTTATGGTGGTACCATTACCAATAACTCAAAACGGTCGACTCGTCGAGTTGATATGGTTTTTGGTATTGGTTATGACGATGATTTAAAAAAAGCAAAAGATATACTTAATCGTATCTTAAGTGAAGATGACCGTATTTTGAAAGATCCGGCGCCATTAGTAGCGGTTGCTGAACTTGCCGACAGCAGTGTAAACTTCAATGTACGTCCATGGTGTGCAACAGCTGACTATTGGGCAGTGTATTTTGATACACACGAAAAAGTAAAGCTAACATTTGACGCGGAAGGAATTTCTATTCCCTATCCTCAAATGGATGTTCATCAGAATAAAGTAGCATAAAAATATTTTAAAACCTACGCGTGATAAATTTTTATTTGTCGCGCGTAGGTTTTTATTTATAAAATTAAATAAAGGAAAATGTAATGAAAATAAGTTGTAATGCCATCTGGCTTGTAAGTGCGTTGTTAGTATCTGGCAATGTGTTGGCAGAAGACAAAAAAGAAGAAACTAAGTCACCGTGGACGAGTGCGGTTGAGTTGGGTTTTATTCGTACTACCGGTAATACTGAAACGCAGACCACGGCATTGAAAGCAGATGTTGTTTATGAAGTTGAGAAATGGCGTCATACTGGTCATGCTGAAGGATATGGTACTAAATCAGAAGACAATGCAGGTAATAGCGTAGTTTCTGCCGAACGCTATCAGTTATCTGGAAAATCAGATTATAAATTTAATGAATTTGATTATATGTTTGGTCTGGTTGAGTTAAATAAAGATCGTTTTAGCGGTTTTGAATATGAACATAAAATTTCTGCTGGTTATGGTCGAAAAATTATCAAGCAGGAAGAGATGGAGTTGGATCTGGAAATTGGTCCTGGTGTAAGGTTATTTAAAGTTGATGGTGGCGAATCCGACGAAGAGTCTATATTAAGGCTTGCAGGAAAGTACTGGTGGCAGGTTTCACCTAGTTCTAAGTTTACACAGGATGTAAGCGTTGATATTGGGGAAGATATTACTTCGACTGAATCGATTACAGGTATTCAGGCAAATATAAACAGTACACTTGCTTTGAAATTTACTTATACAATAAGAAATAAATCTGAAGTACCGGTTAATGTTGAGAAAACAGATACTGAGCTAGCAATGACGTTGGTTTATACTTTCTAAAAATAGTTAAATCAGTAAAAAAAAGCACTCTTTAAAAGAGTGTTTTTTTATGCCCAGAGATTGTGGTGTGCATATGCCTGAAATTAAGTAACTTAAATGTTTTAAAAGTTTGAACCGCAGAGACGCGGAGGCGCAGAGAAAAGACAAGGTTTATTAGTGAGCGCGCGAACAAACAATAAGTGTTTTTCTCTGCGCCTCCGCGTCTCTGCGGTTCAATATTTTGATTTTATTATTGTAAGCACTCAAAGATAGTAATGACAGATCTTAAAACCTGATAGCTAAACCAGCAAAGATTTCAGCCCTACGCCAATACTGAAAGATGCACGTAAGTCAGATTGCAGGCCATTTAAGTCAGGACTTAAATAAGTAAAACCCAGTCCACCACTAACAAAAGTATTTAAGTCGTCGTTCTCACTGATAGGTGTTGTGCCACCAATGTGCAGATAATTAATGGTTAAGGCGATATTTGTAATGCCTTTAGTCGATGATAGGTTTACATTAACTGAATTAATATCAGACGATTGAAGTCTGTAATAGACTTCGATCGTTTTTCCCTTTTCGTATGGGAAGCCGATGATGAATCCAAATGAATCAGAGCCTTCAACGGTATGATCTTTATTTGTTTCAGTGTCCACAAAATCACCGCCACCGCGTAGGCCTAAAAGTGGTGTAATTTTTACGGAATAACTAGTTGAGCTAGATAAGAGTATTGTCAGGAAAAACAGGTGTTTGACCATATTCATTAAATTTAAACTCTATTTTATAAAGTAACCGTTACGGTTGATGAGGCTTTCATGGCTTTATCTTTAGCTGCTTCAATTGTCTCAGCTCTTGCAAGTGCAACACCCATACGACGTTGTCCTTTTACTTCGGGTTTACCGAATAAGCGTATCTGTGTGTCCGACTCTTTCATGGCGTTATATAGGTTGTTAAAGGTTACCTGATTGGAATCGCCATTAACCAGAATAACGCTGCTTGCACTCGGGCCGTGAAAATGAATTTCAGGAATCGGTAGGCCGAGAACAGCGCGTGCATGCAGAGAAAATTGTGATTCATCCTGAGAAATCATGGTGACCATGCCAGTATCGTGTGGACGGGGGGATACTTCGCTGAAAATGACGTCGTCATCTTTGACGAATAATTCAACACCAAAAATGCCACGGCCACCTAATGCGTCTGTAATTTTTATTGCCATGTCACGTGCTGTTACTAAAGCCTTGTCCGACATGGCTTGCGGTTGCCATGATTGACGATAATCACCATCGATTTGTATGTGACCTATCGGTTCGCAAAAACGGGTGCCGTCAATATGGCGAACTGTTAACTGTGTGATTTCATAATCAAAATCAACAAAACCTTCGACGATAACTTTACCCGCGCCAGTGCGGCCGCCTTCCTGTGCATATTCCCATGCAGTATCAATATCAGAAGGGGTTTTTATTGTACTTTGACCTTTGCCGGATGAGCTCATAATGGGCTTAATAACACAGGGTATGCCAATGGTATTTACGGCAGCGTCAAATTCTTTGCGTGTCGAGGCAAACTGGTAAGGCGAAGTGTTAAGACCAAGCTCTTCGGCGGCGAGACGGCGAATGCCTTCGCGATTCATGGTGAGTTTGGCGGCGCGTGATGTAGGGATAACGGTAAAGCCTTCTGCTTCGAGTTCGACTAATGTATCTGTTGCAATAGCCTCTATTTCAGGAATGATGTAATCGGGGTTTTCGGATTCGATAACTTTTCTTAAAGCGTCGCCATCAAGCATGGATATAGAATGACTGCGATGTGCAACTTGCATAGCGGGTGAATTTTCATAACGATCGACAACGATAACTTCAACACCATAACGTTGTAATTCAATCACTACTTCTTTGCCAAGTTCTCCGCCACCACAAAATAAGACTTTAGTTGCACTAGGCGATAAGGGGGTGCCGATTGATGTCATGGATATCTCTGGTCAGTTATATTGTGGCAGTATACATATAATCTCGTTGCCACGCAGGAGCGTGGGAGCGAAGTGTTCAGATGGCTCCTTTCATTTTTGACACTGAGTGCAATAAAAAGTCGACCGAGCCTGCTGAGTAAATTGCTTAATAGTTTCGTCGCATTGTGTACAAGGTTTACCGTTTCTACCGTATACCAAAAGTTTTTGCGCAAAGTATCCGGGTTGGCCACTAATGCCCGTAAAGTCGCGTAATGTGGTGCCGCCTTCTTCTATTGCGAGTTTTAAAGTTAATTTAATTGCGGTTACTAGTTTTTCAAAACGTGGTAGTGATATATTTCCGGCTTTGCGTTTAGGGTTGATGCCCGCTCTAAATAATGCCTCGCTGGCGTAGATGTTTCCGACACCAACAACAATATGACTGTTCATAATGAAAGCTTTGATGGAGCATTGTCTCTTTATGGCTTTGTCGTGAAGATAGTTAGCCGTGAAAGAGTCATCTAGTGGTTCGTGGCCTAAAGGTTTAATTAATTTATGTTCATCAACAGAACCTTTCGCCCATAAAACGCAGCCGAACTTTCGGGGGTCGCGTAAGCGCAGGATTTTTTTACTTGATACCTGAATGTCTATATGGTCGTGTTTTTCTGGCGGTGTTTTTTCGGTGCAAATTCGTAGACTGCCAGACATGCCCAGATGGATAATGATTGTGCCATTGTCGAGTTCGAGGTAAATATATTTAGCTCGTCGCGATACAGCTCGAATTGTTTTTCCGGTAGCGAGCTGGGGTAAATTTTTTGGTATCGGCCAGCGTAACTTGTGTTGCCTGATGGTTATACTATTTATTTTTTTGTTGAGAAGGTGCGGTTCAATCCCTCGACGACTGGTTTCAACTTCAGGTAATTCAGGCATGTTATTCGATTGGTGAATTTAGTCCCGTTCGAGTTCGTCAGTATCGACCTGGCCGCTGATTCGACGACGTACATGTGACCAGGATACGCCAATGCTCAAAACACTGGCAAGCATGATTTCGATGATGTAACTGATGACGCGGAAGTTATCAGTTGAAAGGCCTAATACATCAATGACTAACCAGATGGCTAAACCGAAAAACGCAGCAGCGAGTAGAATGCCTAACGCACCTAGTGAGCCCAGAGTGGCACGTATTAAAACAATCCAGGCAATGAGGAGGATAACGCCAGCAAAAGCTTTGAGTACACTGAATTCAGGAAGGGTTTCGAAAATCCAGTGATAATATGAAACGCCTTCGGGATTATAGGTGGCAAAAACAATAATGATTGCGAAAACAAAACGCAGTAAAAAACCGTCCCAGCCGAATTTATTTTTAGATGCCATTGCTGTCTCCCGTTGGATGATAACGAGCGACTATTATACTTGTAAACCTGTGTCGCCTGAAGCCTATTATGTATGCAGGATGTAAAATTTGTGTGTCTATTGCGGTGTGATTAATTGATCATATGCTTCGAGATTAAGATGATATTCCAGTCCTAACTCAGGACGGGCAATAATTAACCATGGGTCAACATCGGTGATTTGGTAGCTGATGGGTTCTTGTTGCTTGTCAGTGTATACAAAAACATTACCTAAAATATCACGTTTCAGATATTCGTGTATGCCAAACGCTTGAGTGGTTTGCCAGCTATCAATGGTTCTTGCGATATTATCAGCTGTGATTGAGATATTGCTCTGCCATAGTCCGTTATTATTTTTACTGATTGTTTGGTTAACCAAAATTAGTTTAATTATTTTAGTGTTAAACGGAATGAGATTGAGTGAGACCAAGGTGCTGAAGTGTGAGTTGATTAATGGAAAATACACATCTTCTAAAGTAAAAACCATGTTTCTAAATTGTACGTAGCGTAATTCTGTCGCTGGATTAACGGTGCCAAATATAATGACGTTCTCATTAAATGATATCGAAGTGGAAGAGGCGCCAAGCCCAATGCGGCTGAGGTCTATTTCATCTAGAGTATACTGACTATGTACTGGTGCGTTAATGAGTTTTAGTATTGAATTGATTCGAAAGTTATTAGCGTCAATATTAGTGGGTTGATTTATAGTCCATTTATCATCATCTTGTTTTTCGACAATCGTTTCTGCGTTGTTGTGTTGTATTGTTATCTTATTTATAGATGTGATGTCTATATTAGATAATCGTTCGAGTTGAGTGACTTTAGTTTCGCTAAAATAGATAAGGCTGGCTAATGCACAAGTGACAATGAAAAGAAAAAGGTTAAGTATGTTTTTCCTGGTCATAAGCTTTTATTTGTTTTTGCGTTTATACCAAATTCCAAATCCCATTAGCAATAGCAATAATGGCATAACCAGAAAAAAACCAAACCCGATAAAGGCTAGCTGCGTTTCATTTAATTTTAATTTTGTGTCAGGTGAGGGTTTGACCTCAACGGAAATTAAATCGTCATCCCCTATTAGCCAATTAAATATATTTAGTCCAAGATTCAGGTTAGCGCCAGACCCAATGTAAGTGTTAGCGAGGAAATCACTGTCACCGATAACAACAACGCGTTGCGATGAGTTGTTGTTGCGACGATGCAGGGCGACGGCAATCGTAATGGGCCCAGCAATGTCGCCCGAGCTAGAATCAAAAATAATTTCTTCGTTTAAGTTTCCCGTTTCTGCCCAGCTTTGTCCAAAGGAATTAAACAGAGCCTCCGCTTGCCAGTTATTAATAGCCGCTTCATGTGTTAACGGGCTTATGCCTCGAGAAAGAGGGAATAGAGTATTGTATCGAATCGTATTGGTTATGATATGAGGGTAATATTCAGTAACAGGAATAACAGCAGGGTGTTGAATGTTTAAGGTTTGCCTTAAGTCGTTATTGTTATCAACAATAACGCCTGCTTGTAGTTGCAATCCAAGTGAGCTTGCTAATTTTTTTAAACCGTAATTATTGTTTGATGTTTTGTCCGGGTCGGATAGCCATAATAAATTTCCGCCCTGATCCAGATAGGCGTTGATTCGCTCAAGCTCGCCATCTAAATATGTTTTGTCTGGCGCGGCGATAACGAGTAACTTGGTTTGTTCTGGTATATTATTCTGTAGTAGGTTGATAGTTTGTAAGTTAAAGCCCATTTCAGTCAATTGTTGATTCAGGTCTGTATAAGCGCGGATATCACTGCCATTGATATCACGTTCGCCATGACCGCTTAAAAATACAACTTGTTGATTCTCTCGACGGTTTAAGCGAAGCAGCGCATTACTAATAGTGTGCTCGCTTAGCGAGTCGATATGCTCCATGCGATTGTTGTAATGCATAACAAAAGCAAAGGGTTTGTTCATAACGATACCGTCTTTTCTTGCCTGATCTATATCAGTATCCGGGTTAAGAAGGTTAACCTTGAAGTCGGGTTTGATTTTTTGGTAACGACTAATTATCTCGATAATCGCTTTTCTTGTTATGTCATCCGTCGTGTATGCATTAACAATAACCGGGTTTTTGAGAGTGTTTAGCAAGTCAACACTGTTGTTCGATAATGAATGGCGTTTATTGGCAGTAAGGTCAAATTGGTACGAGTAATTATTGCTAATCCATGCGAGCATGCCAATGCAGCTAATAAAAAGCAGCAGGAATATAAACTTCTGAATGGTTAATTGCAAACGTGACTGATTGGATAGTTTCATTGCAGGTTAATGGGTTAAGACTGTAGGCGTTGAGTTTCAAGTTGTCTTATTGTTAATACAATAAATCCTGAAATAAATAATAAGAAAAAGGCAATGTCACGTGTGTTTAAAATGCCTCGTAATAATGTAGCGAAATGCGTGTTTAAGGACAAATAGCTTAATACGTTTGTGCCGTCTGCAGAAGAATCAGCACTGACATTTAGCATCCATAATAAAAGCAGTAAACCGAATGTGCTTATAGCTGCAATCATCGGATTGTCGGTTAGTGATGACATGTACAGACCCGCTGCGCTAAATGAGGCCAGTACGAGAAACAGCCCGAGGGCACCTGAGAAGAGCTTTGCCATATCCAGTTCGGTGCCCATTTGTAAAGACAGTGGCATCAGAATTATCAAAAATAACAGTACAAAAATAAAAAATAAAAGCCCAAGATATTTTCCGAGAACAATGTCAGTGAGACTGATGGGCGCGCTGTATAACAGGCTGATTGTGTGGTTGCGTTTCTCTTCGCTAATTAAGCGCATGGTTAATAGTGGCGTAATCATCAGCAAGATGATGCTAGCCACTTCGTACAGAGGTGAAATAACCAGATCGGTAACACCCGGCGCATTTTTCAGTGTGCTGAGTTCACTCTGGATATTGAAAAAAACATCAAGCGAAGTAAAAAAAGACCACGCCAGTATTATCTGTACAACGGCCAGTATGACCCATGCGAGTGGTGACAAAAACAGGCTGCGAAGTTCGCGATAGGCGATGGCGAGTATCATGCGACTTCCCCCTGTTCGCTGGTGCTGGTATTAGCTGTATTGGCATCGGCCAGGGTTAACTCTATAAAAATTTGTTCCAGTGAGGTTTGCTGCTGTGTAAATTGACTTAGTCCCCATTGTTGCTGAACAATGTATTCGATGAGTTTGTCTGCAGTTAAGTCACTCTCTACAATAAAGTGTTTATTTTCTACTTCTTTGATAGTGGTAAATACGCTGTGACTGGAAAGAGTTTCGGATGATACCTCTGATGTAAACGATATTTCGAAATGGCTTGATTCCTGACTTAGCATTTCATCTAAACCTGCACTATAAACCAGTTCGCCGTTGTTAATAATTTGCACACGGTTACACACTGCTTGAACTTCAGGCAAAATATGGGTGCATAAAATAATGCCGTGATTTTCACCCAGTGCTTTAATAAGCTGGCGAATTTCTAGAATCTGAATCGGGTCTAGTCCAACGGTTGGCTCATCAAGAATAATCACAGGCGGTGAATGCAAAATGGCCTGTGCAATACCTACGCGTTGTTGGTATCCTTTTGACAGGTTTTTTATCAAACGATTGCGCACGTCACCCAGTCCGCAAGCTTCGATAGCTGATTGGCAAACATTATTAATTTGTTGTTTCACTACGCGATGAATACGCGCACAAAAAAACAGGTACTCTGTTACCGTCATTTCTTTATAGAGTGGTGGATTCTCCGGTAGGTACCCGAGTGATGCTTTTGCTGCTTTTGGATCTTCCAGTAAGTCAACACCGTTAATGGTAATCTCGCCAAAAGTGGGAGCGAGGTTGCCTGTTAACATCTGCATGGTGGAGGACTTTCCTGCGCCGTTAGGGCCAAGAAAGCCCAATATATCGCCAGTGGCAAGTTCAAAGCTGATGTTATTCACCGCGCAGAAATGACCGTATCGACGAGTTAGATTGTTGGCTGAGATAAGGGGTGACATGGAACGCTATTATTACTGATTTTCTGTAGCTTGCAAGGAAAAAAACAAGTAATTGAACCACAGAGACGCAGGGAACGCAGAGATAGAATTAATAATAATGTTTATAGTTAAATAATATAAAAAAATCTTCTCAGTGTTCGGTGTCTCTGTGGCGAATTCTTTTGGTTATAATACTGCATGGCTAAATTTCTCGGCGTCGATACGGGCGGCACATTCACTGATTTCATCCTGTTTGACGACGAGTCCAAAGCGGTTCGAATCCATAAAGTGCTTTCCAGTCCTGATGCGCCTGAAAAAGCCATTATGCAGGGTATTGCAGACATGGGAGTTGATACTGAAAATCTGACTGTGGTTCATGGCTCGACGGTTGCGACAAACGCCGTACTTGAAGGCAAGGGTGTGCGAACGGCCTATATCACTAATAAAGGGCTGGCTGATGTGTTGAGTATTGGTCGGCAGGCGCGCGAGGAATTGTATAACCTAACACCGATTAAACAGCCGCCTTTGATTGAGCGCGATATGTGTGTTGAGGTGGACTCACGTTTGACTGCACAGGCAGAGCATTTGCGACAGCTTTCGGAAGCTGATTTGACGGCGCTAACTAATGCGCTCGATACGCTTTCGCCTGAAGCGGTTGCCATCAATTTGTTATTTTCATTTTTTGACGAAAGTGAAGAGTTGAAAATAGAACGGGCTATTCGTAATCATAATCAGTTAAAAAATATTTTCATCAGCCGTTCGTCCGATGTGTTACCAGAATATAAAGAATTCGAACGTGGCATGACAACGACACTGAACGCAAAAGTTGGTCCATTGATGCAGGGCTATCTGAAACGACTAGAGCAGTCGCTGGGTAATCAAAGTGGATTACTCTCTATTATGCAGAGTTCGGGTGGTAGCACCAGTGCTGAGCAAGCTGGGCGCTATCCGGTTAATTTATTGCTATCCGGCCCCGCCGGCGGGCTTAAAGGTGCGCAAACTGTAGCCAGCATTTCAGGTATCGATAAGTTGTTGTCGTTTGATATGGGTGGCACATCAACTGATGTCTCCATCATCGACAAAGAAATTGGATTTACCACAGGTGCAAAAATTGGTGGTTTCCCGGTAGCGGTTCCCATGGTTGATATGCATACCATCGGCGCGGGCGGCGGTTCAATTGCGCAAGTCGATGTCGGTGGACGACTGCTAGTGGGCCCAGAATCATCGGGTGCCATTCCCGGGCCGGCATGTTATGGGAAAGGTGGAAGACGACCAACCGTAACTGATGCCAATGTTGTATTAGGGCGATTACTGCCGCATTCATTTCTTGGTGGCAATGTGCAACTAAATAAACCGGCTGCAATTGAGGCGGTGCAAATTATTGCCGATGCACTAACAACAAAAGATAATCCCGTCTCAGTTGAACAGGCCGCTCAGGGAATAATTGATGTGGTGAACGATCATATGGTTCGAGCATTAAGAGTGATGTCTGTCGAGCGTGGTGAAGATCCAAAAGATTTTACATTGGTTTCATTTGGTGGAGCGGGTGGCTTACATGTATGTGCGTTGGCGGAAGAAATGGAAATGAATAATGTTCTGGTTCCAGTCAATGCAGGAGTGCTTTCAGCGTTAGGTATGTTGGCGGCTGATGCTAGTCGAGAGCGTTCGCGTACGATAAACAAAAGTCTAAAAAAATGTGGTGTGAATGAGTTCGAAAAAATATTTGAGTCATTAGTTAGTCAGGCAAAAGATGAATTAACTGTGCATGAAAGCCATTCAGAAAATAAAAATAATTTGGCTATGATAAAAACGGTTTGTTCTCTTGATGTTCGTTATGTAGGCCAAAGCCACTCACTTAATTTGAAATGGAAAGGGTTGCACGATATCGAACAACTGTTCCATAAGAAACATGAAGAGAGTTATGGTCATCGCCTTGATATGGAGATTGAAGTGGTGAATGCGCGTGTGCGAGTGACAGTAAAAAAGCAGGCATTTGTATTGCCAAAATGGACGGCTGAAGGTGGACTGGAAAAAGAATGGGTTTTTATGCCCAATATTAAAAAAACAATTGCAGTAATAAATAGGTCAGGATTGGAGATAGGTCAAAAGATTAAAGGGCCCGTTTTAATTTTAGAAACCAGCTCTACAACCTGGCTTGCTAAAGGCTGGATGTCTGAAGTTGATAAGTTTGGAAATTTGAGGTTAATAAAAAACTAAATGTATTACTAAATAGGTAAGTGCTCTAATGTTTCCAAAGCTATGTATTTAATTTAGTATATTGCTAATCAAAACGAATCAAATACAATTAGCAGTCAATTAGTTTATGTAGTTAAGTATTATAATGCAGATAAAAATATTAGAAAAAGAATTGTCATCGCTAAGAAATGATTTATTAAAACATAGATTATATCAAAATATAAATTCCATAGAAGATATACAAGTATTTATGGGAAGCCATGTTTTCGCTGTATGGGATTTTATGTCCCTGCTTAAATCGCTGCAGATAGAACTAACGACAACATCAACTCCCTGGGTGCCTAAAGGTCGTCCGCTACTTAGTAGATTTATTAATGAAATCGTTCTTGCGGAAGAAAGTGATTTAAATGAGTGCAAAGTTCCCATGAGTCATTTTGAAATGTATATTGATGCCATGGATGAAGTTGGTGCCGATACTTTTAAAATTGATAAGTTAGTTAACTATTTCGAAATGAATAATAAGTATAGTGATATTGATGAAAATATTTTTCCATCCAAAGCAAGCAAAGAATTTACTGATTTTACTTTTCAGGTGATCGCGACTAAAAAGCCGCATTTAATTGCTGCGTGTTTTACTTTTGGAAGAGAAAACTTAATACCTGATATGTTTATCGAGATAGTGAAAAAATTAAACAAAGCGTCAAGTGAAAAATTTTCTAAACTGGTTTATTATCTGGATAGACATATAGAAATTGACAGTGGTGAACACGGGCCAATGGCTACAAATATGATAAAAGTGCTATGTGGTGACGACGATAAAAAATGGAAAGAGTGTGTTCAGGTGTCAAAGGACGCATTGACGAAAAGAATACGTTTATGGGATAGCATCGTTGAGTCTATAGAAGTTAATCAGAATTTTTCTAACTATTCCTAAAGTTACATATGTAAAAGTTAATGCATCTATTACAGACCTTAGGCACTATTATAAAAATATCGACTTATGTAGATTGATTGAATGCAGGATGAACTTTTGTCCAGGCACTAAAAAAGTCAATAAAATTTTTCACCTTTAGTGGTAAATATTTTTATCCAGATAGACAGCATTGATAGGAACTGAATCGGACATGGCTTCTTGCATTATTTGTTTCAATGAGCCGACTTTAAGTTTATCGTAAACTAACCAGTAGGGTAATATTGCTAAGCCCGCGCCAATCAGTGCGAATTTTAAAATCATATCATTATTATTGCATCGCATATTACCAGAGACAGGAATGATGGTTGGTTTTTCATTTTTTATAATGTCCCAGACGCGTAGTATAGACAAAAGAGTGATTGCTTTAAATGGATGGCCAGTTAGTTATCAAGCGGCCTTTGAGTTATTGTCAAAATTAAGTTCTGAGGCAATACAATTTTAATAAATACTGGGCGCACAATCAGCCAGTTTTATCAGGGTGCCAAACAGCATTAGATTAATTAATGCAAACAATTGACCTCTAATGCTGTATATAATGATTGCATCAAAAGAGCGAAAGACACATTTAATGAATACAATAAAAAGCATGAAAAATTATTCACGAAGTGAAACAATGTTACAAGCACCCTACCTGAACTAACTGCGCGATGATGTCACAGTTGAAACGACTGGCATTGTCCAAACAAGGTCTGTTGTCGCAGGAATCGTTTGGTGCAGGGTTGTCTGGTACACGCAGCGCAATTGAACATCTTGGCTATGTACAAATTGATACGTTATCGGTGGTCGAACGCGCGCATCACCATGTATTGTGGAGCCGTGTGCCGGGCTATGATCCAGCCCACTTGAACCAGCTGGTCAGCGAGCATCACATCTTTGAGTATTGGTATCATGCTGCTGCATATCTACCAATGAGCGACTACCGTTATGCGCTACCGCACATGATTTCAATACGCAATGGTGAAAATCGCTATTACACCAATATCGATGAACACTTGATGAGCGAAATTTTGGACCGAGTGAGTGCAGAGGGTGCGTTACGACTTCGTGATTTGGATAAGGGAAATAAAAGGCGTGGCAAATGGTGGGATTCAGGGCCGGGCAAGCGTGCGCTCGACAAGTTGTTTATGCAGGGCGATTTAATGGTGTGTGGACGTAATGGCATGGAGAAGATCTATGATCTTACCGAACGTTGTTTGCCCGATGACATCGATCTGAGAGTGCCTACGTTAAGCGAATATGCGGCCTATTTGTTCGACACCACGCTCAGGGCACACGGCGTCTTCACCTGGAAGCAGCTACTGCATCTGAAGGCGGGTAAACCCATGAGGGACGCGATGCGTGAAGTTCTCAATGCGCGTATTGAAGCCGGAGTGGTGAAAGCAGTGTGTAACGCCGATGCGCCAACCATCTACGTAGACATCGATGCACTAGAGCAGGCACCGGCAACCGGCGGCGCACTGAAGGTGCTGTCACCATTTGATAACGTGGTAATCCACCGCGATCGTTTAAGCTCATTGTTCGAATTTGACTATCGGATTGAATGTTATGTTGCAGCGCCTAAGCGGGTGTTTGGTTACTTTTGCCTTCCAATTTTGTACGACGATGAGTTCGTTGGCCGAATTGATTGCAAGGCGCATAGGGCCGACCAACGTTTAGAGGTTTTAAGCTTGCACTTAGAAGAAGATAGGTCGCTTGATCGCGGTCAGTTTTTTACTGCGTTAAACGACGAGCTGCAAAGGTTTGCTGACTTCAATAAGTGCCAGCTGCTTGATGCGAGCGTAGTTACAGCGGAGAGTGAGTAATTCAGTTAATAGAATAGATTTTAAAAGTTGTTTGGATTTCGTTTGTTTCGAGACTGAGATCGGTGTGTCTATCAATGTTGACTTATACTCTATCTCTTGAACTTTGAAAGATTACAACACTATTGTATTAATTTTCATTTTTGCCGATATTATTTTTTCTTCGCCGTCATTTTTGTAAATACCATCAGCCGTAATAACTTCAATATCAGTAATACCTATAAAAGTTAGAAAATGCTTCAACCAGGGCGTCATAAAGTCGATATTGCTATTGACAGCTGTTCCACCAGTTACTGCGATGATAAAAGCTTTTCTAATTTTCAGTAGCCCTACAGAACCATTGTTGGTGTATTCAAAAGTTCTTTTTGCTCTAGCCACCAAATCAGCCCATGCTTTAAGACTAGCTGTTGGTCCAAAGTTATACATCGGTGAACCGATTATGAGGTAGTCTGCTAGTTCCAGCTCTTCTATTAATGTGTCGGCCAGTGAAGCAATATTTTTGGCTTCAGCAGTATGTTCTGCTTTTGATTTTTCAACAGAGCTTAGTGACTGTTCGCTAATGAAGAAAATATCTTTAGTTAAATCTCTATGAATAATATTGTTTATTCCGCTCTGTATTTTGCATGCTAAAATGTCAGTTAGTTCACGAGATATTGAGCATTTAAAGCGTACGCTTGAATTAATTACTAAAATATTAGACATTAAACTACCTGTTGTGTTTTTTTGAAATAAGTTATCAACAATATTAATTATTAAAAATAGCCTACGTTTTTCCGTATTTATTTCTACTGAAGAAGTGGGTTTAAGTTTACCCCGCCATCAATATTATATTCCGCGCCAGTGATAAAACCGGCTTCGTCAGATGCCAGAAATGCAATAAGATTTGCAACTTCGTCAGATTCGCCAAACCGTTTTAGGGGAATACGATCTTGCATAGCTGATGAAAATTTCTTTATAGCCTCATTTGGTATACCAAGTTTTCCGTAAATGGGCGTATTGATTGAGCCTGGATTGACAGAATTTACTCTTATTTTTCGTGGGGCCAATTCGTATGCGGCTGTTCGAGTTAGTGAATTTAAAGCCGCTTTACTTGCCGCATAGGCAGCAGTATTAGGCATGCCGGTATATGCATTAATCGACGATAAATTAATCACCGAAGCACCGTCATTTAAAATAGGTAGAAACTTCTGAAGCGTGAAAAAAGCACCTTTAAAATTAATATCCATTATGTTATCAAATTGAACTTCAGTTACTTGCTCAATTGGTGCAAGTATGGCGACACCTGCATTAACAAAAAGAATATCAACACTGTTAAATTTATTTTTCACATGGCTAACCAAAGCGTCAATGTCGTCAAGATTTTCTTGGTTGGCTACCAGCCCCTTAACACCGAGTTCGTTCGCCGCCTTTTCAATCGCCTCTTTATTGCGGCCTGTAATTACCACATTTGCACCTAGTGTTTTAAATTTTTTAGCTGTTGCATAACCTATCCCGCTGTTTCCACCAGTGATTACCGCCGTTTTTCCATTTAAGTTGTTCATTTTTTTTCTCCTGAATTTTGTTTATTTGCTATGGCTACCATCACAGAATGGTGTATTGCCAGTTTTTTTACAGCCGCACAAATACGTTGTTTCTGTTTTTTCAGCGGTAAAGGCAATGGGCTCAAACTTTGTTCCTTGGTGAGAACCATCGCAAAATGGTTTATTTTTACTTCGACCACAGGAACACCAATGGTAGGTTTCGCCAGCTTCGACATTGACAGCGTAAGGTGCGTTTTGGGGGCTTATTGCTTCTGGCATAATTTTTCCTCTTTAGTTTGACGTGATTAGAATTTTTAAGAAAATTTCTTTCGGCTATGTGTTAGTAAAAAATTAATTTCTGGTCCTTTTGGTACGATACCAGTCGGATTGATCGAGTGATGACTACCGAAGTAGTGATATTTAATGTGATCCATGTTTACCGTCTCCGCAACGCCAGAAACTTGATATAACTCGCGCGTGTAAGACCAGAGATTTTTATAATCTATTAATCTTTTTTTATTGGTTTTAAAATGGTTGTAGTAAACGGCATCGAATCGCACTAAAGTTGTAAAAAGACGCCAGTCTGCTTCAGTTATTTGGTTTCCAACAAGGTAGCGTTGTTTTGATAATCTTTCTTCAAGTTCATCCATCGTGCTGAATAAATGATCAAAAGCTTTTTCATAAGCAATCTGCGTGGTTGCAAAACCTGCACGGTAGACACCATTATTAATATTGTCATATATGACATTATTAATTTCATCGATTTCTTTTCGTAATGCCAAGGGGTAAAAATCTACATCAGCTTTTCCGTAAGCATCAAAAGCACTATTTAGCATACGAATGATTTCTGATGATTCATTGTTTACGATGGTCTTGCGTGTTTTGTCCCACAAGAGAGGGACTGTAACCAAACCATTAAAGTGCGGGTCAACCATCTGGTAATTTTCATATAAAAAATCTTTACCACTTATATGGTCAATCGTTGCGCCGGGATATTTACCGAACACCCAACTTTCCTCAGGCATTAGAGGATGCACCACAGACACTGAAATCACATCCTTGAGTCCTTTCAGTGTTCGAAAAATCATCGTTCGATGCGCCCAGGGGCACGCATGTGAAATATAAAGGTGGTAGCGATCAGGTTCAGCAACAAAACCACCTTCACCACTTGGGCCCGCGCTACCATCTTTAGTAATCCAATTACGGAAATTGGATTCTGATCGAATAAATTCGCCTTTAGCGATTTTTAATTTAGCGTTCATAACATATCTACCGTTTTCTTTTGCGTGTGACATCCGCGCCCTCTAATGTGATGGTGACTTTATTAAACGAATGTTACTTATTCATTCACGTAGCTTTGGCTACTTTTGTTAATTATTTTGATTTGACAGTAGTATGAATGTTGCTAATGTGAGAATAAACCGTAGATATTGAAATTCTTTGTTCCTGATAATGCAATAATTAAATACAAAGATTAGAGATGTTGAATGGTGTTTTAGCTAGCGAGTGAGTGAGCTGTATTAGTAGCAATACTTGAGTTTTACAATGGCAGGTTCTGATCCCAATAAGGGTTATCTCCAAATTGCTCAAGTAGAAAATCAATTAATAATCGGGCTCTTTGTGATAAATAACGTGTTTTCGGATAGACCGCGTAGGCATTTTTTGAGGCTATAGAATAGCCAGGCATGATGGCTATAAGTTCTCCTTTTGACAAGGCTTGCCCTGCAATGAAAGTGGGGGAAATGAGGATGCCATGTCCCGTGATAGCCATATCTTTTAGGAAGTCGCCATTATTTGCCAGAATCTTCGCTTCGACGGGCATAATAGTTTCCTTATTGTTTTTATCCACAAGCTTCCATGAAGTTATATCGTCTAAAGTGTAACCTAACAGTTGGTGATGCTTTAAATCATCGGGCTTTTTTGGCATGCCCCACTTATCGATATAGTCAGGACTGGCGCACATGACGATATGAATGGGAGAAATACGCCTCGCTTTCAGAGTAGAGTTTTCCAGGTCGCCAATACGAAAAGCTAAGTCGTAACCGCCTTCAATTAAGTCGATTTGCTGGTCTGAGAAGTCCACATGTAGCGTTAGTTCCGGGTGTTCTTTAGTAAACATATCGAGTGCCGGAGTTAGGTGTGATAAGCCAAACGAAAGTGGAACCGCTAAACGTAGTGTTCCCTGTAGTGATGTCTCTGGATCAGATGCTAGCGTATCAAGTTCAGTTACATCGTCGACAATTCTTAATGCGCGCGCGTAGTACAAATTACCTGCTTCAGTAAGACTAGAGGTGCGTGTTGTTCGATTGATTAAGGTGATACCTAAGCGATCTTCAAGTTCAGCCAGACGGCGACTTACCGCTGATTTAGCCATGTCGAGTTGGTCGGCCGCCCGCCCGATACCGCCCGCTTCGACGACACGAATAAAAACCCGCATGTTTTCAAGCTGTCCCATTATGCTTTCTCTTTAATATAGTATTGTTCTTATTTTAGCAATTATATTTCCGTAAATATAAGGTTTATTCTTTTTTGTTCAACAATTATGATTGGACGTACTCACATAAGCGTGAAAAATAATGAAAAATAATTTACTTAACTCGACAAGCCAGTACGGCTGGATATCAATTGTACTTCACTGGTCAATGGCTCTGGTACTTATAGGAATGTTTTTCTTAGGTGATTACATGGTGGAGCTAAACTACTACGATACGTGGTATCACAAAGCACCGGCTATTCATAAAGCTACCGGTATCATTCTCGGTATGTTTCTGATGTTTCGTATTGGTTGGAACTATGCGCAGAGTAGGCCGGTTTCTCTTGAAAAAAGTGTAACTCTCACTGTATTGGCAAAACTTGGTCATCTATCGATATACCTGATTATTATCGTGTTATGTATCAGTGGGTATTTTATATCAACGGCAAAAGGACAAGGCATAGACGTATTTTATTTATTTGAATTACCTGCTTTATTGGCGGATAGTGCTGACAGAGGTGAGGCTGCTGGTAAGGTTCATGATATTGCCGGGTCTTTATTTATTTTAATCATCGTGCTTCATGCAATAGCGGGGCTCGTTCATCATTTTGCTTTTAAAGATCGCACATTAAAAAGAATACTCTGGGTGAAAAAACCACCTGAATCAATACTCTAATCAATATAGTTAACACTCACTTCCTAATGGGGAACAACATGAAAATGAAAATTAATATGAAATTATTATATACATCAATACTGGCAGCAGGGTTGTTAAGTAGCGCTCTTAGCGTTCGCGCTGAGGACTATGTGATTGACACAGAAGGTATGCATGCTGCGATTCAATTTAAAATACAGCATCTCGGATACAGTTGGCTGCACGGTCGTTTCAATAATTTTGGCGGGACATTTAAATATGACGAAGCGGCTCCTGAAAAAGCATCAGTTCAGCTAAGCATTAAAACCAGTAGTATTGATTCTAATCACGCTGAACGTGACAAGCATTTGCGCAGCGATACTTTTCTAAATGTAGAAAAGTATCCAGAAGCAAAATTTGTCAGTACTAGATACATACCTGGTAAAGACGGCAAGGGTGTATTAAAAGGAGATTTCACACTGCATGGCATAACCAGGCCGATTGAAATAGTAATTGCATCCGTTGGAGCAGGAAATGATCCATGGGGTGGCTATCGTAGGGGTTTTGAAGGCAAAGCAAAATTCTCCCTTGCAGATTATGGCATCATGGAAAATTTGGGGCCTAAGTCTAAAGAGGTTGAGCTTATTTTGTCTATAGAAGGTGTTCGTGTAAAAAAATAATCATGCCGAATAATCAACAAAGGCAATGGGAAGCGCGTTATCATCAGCAAAAAACAGGGTGGGATCGTGGAGCTATCAACCCGCAGTTGCAGAAATGGTTAAAAGATGAAAAATTAAAACCGTGTAGAATATTAGTGCCGGGCTGCGGTAATGGTTACGAAGTTTTAGCATTAGCCGCAGCCGGTTTTGATGTGGTTGCTGTCGATATCGCGACCACTCCGGTGCAGTGTTTACGTGAACAGCTCAAGCAACAAAGTCTGAAAGCTGAAGTGGTACAGGGGGACTTGTTAAATTGGGAAAGCAAAAAAATATTTGATGCGGTTTATGAACAAACTTGTTTATGCGCGCTTCCACCTAAAACGTGGCAGCAATACGAGCAACAGCTACATCGTTGGTTAACACCACAGGGGAAAATTTTTACACTATTCATGCAAACACAACAGCAAGGTGGCCCACCCTTTCATTGTGAATTATCTGAAATGCGAATTTTATTTTCAGAAACTCGCTGGAGCTGGAATGATGAAGAAAATAAAATACCACACCCGGCCGGGTTCCATGAATTAGCTTTTCTCTTGGAGAAAAACTAAAAAAATCACATATAACAAAACTTAGAGTCTCGTTAATTAATCTATATAGCTACCAGGAACAATATGTCCGCATATATTATTTTTAATTACAAAATTCTAGACTGTATTAAAATCGAAGAAATTAGAGGTTTGATTACTCGCTACTTGAAAAATATGAAACTGAAATCATTGTGGCTAGCCCAGTAAGTTCTATAGAGGGTGAGGCTTACCCTAATATGGTTATCCATAAATTTAACAGCATTAAAGATGCAGAGTATTTCTATTATTCAAAAGAGCATCAAGAAATTATTAATTTTCGTAAAAGTATAACAGCGGTCTGGGCAGTAATAGTTCCAAGCTATGCAGCAGAAGGCGTCTAATTTGAAAAAGTGTAATAAAAATATAAGTTATAATAAATCGTTTCACCCAGGCCAAAAAAGGAATGAGTTAAGTTGATAGAAAAAGTTACTGCCGAAAATTTTAATGAAGTTATCCCTTTAATTGAAGAGTATCAGAAGTTCTATGGTGTAGATGATATTGATAATGATAAAAACAAGCTGTATTTTTATCAATTTGTGAATAGCAACGAAAACGGAGTGCTTCATATTTTAAAGATAGATAATAAAACAATCGGCTTTACTACCATCTACAAATGTTTTTCAAGTGCTCGAGCAGAAGAGGTTGCAGTTCTAAACGATCTATATGTTTGTCCTTCTTATAGAGGAAAGGGCTTTGGTAAGAAATTAGTTAATCATGCAATAGATACAGTAAAATTGTTGGGATATAGAAGATTGCAGTGGTTGACTGCGCAAGATAATAAGGTTGCACAAAAACTATATGACAGTCTTGATGCAAACAAAAGTTCTTGGTTTTTTTATACAAAAGAAACGTAACAAGATGACGAGCCGGATTTTTGTTGTGCTTCGCGAAAGTCTGTGAGTGGACTTGTTGAGCATATTAAGAGAGAAAAAATATAGATGACATTTGAAAGAATCATGGGTCTTAATGTTAACGATGATGAAGAGTATCAATTATATAGCGAAGGCATGATGCCCATTTTACGTTCGTTTGGTGCTTCATTTGGTTTTGATTTTAAAGTATCAGAAGTTCTTCTTTCAAAACGACACTTTGTTAACTCAGTAACAAGTAAAACAATTATTTCAATGCATGAAAAACACGCATAATAAGTAAATCAACCTGGCAATTTTTTCTTATGGCCTAAGAAAGGTCGAAAAAACACCAGATTATTAACATGTTATATTTATTGGAAATTAAAACCACGTTCTTAGAACGTGGATATTTACTTAAAAACAACCTGAGTAATTTTACTGCAAGGTTATATTATGAATGGAGTTCAAGTAAATGAATCAATTTAGTCTGATTTATCCCATGCTTGCAATGGTGGTTCTTACCTTCACTGTATTGATTATGCTATTTAAAAATCGCGTTCAATCTGTCCTTAAAGGTGAAATCAGCCCTTTTTACTACAAGAGATATCAGGGAGAAGGAGATCCGGATAAATCACTTAAACTGTCTCAGCATGTTGCTAATATATTTGAAGCGCCAACTTTATTTTATGTTGTGTGTCTTGCGGCTATGATTATAAGTGAGCAATCTATGTTGTTTCTATCTTTAGCATGGATATATGTATCTATGCACGCAGCACATGCTTATATTCATATTGGAAGTAATAAATTAAAACGGAGAATTGTTATATATTTCACTGGCTGGCTAGTGCTTCTTTTAATGTGGGCCTGCCTGGTTATTAAAATAGACTTGTTAAGCTAAATACTGTAAAAAATAAAAAATTGGTAAAATTCGTATATGCAAATAACACGTATACTTGGGTTCAGCTTACGATCGCCACTTACATTATTGTTGCAAACTAGAACGGAATAGCATGAAAACTATAGGTCTTTTAGGTGGTATGAGCTGGGAGAGTACGGCTACTTATTATCGTGCGATAAATGAGGGTGTAAAAAAATCGCTTGGTGGTTTGCACTCGGCAAAGATCATCCTTCACAGTGTGGATTTTGATTCAATCGAGAAGCTACAGCATAAAGGTGACTGGGAAGGCACCGCAAAAATTCTCTCAGAAGCAGCTCTTAGCACCCAAGCTGCTGGTGCTGATTTTTTACTGATTTGTACTAATACAATGCACAAGGTGTCGCCTGAAATAGAAAAAAACATACGCATTCCTGTATTACATATTGCCGATGCAACAGCAGAGGTTCTTGTTGATAAGGGCATAAAAACTGTTGGTTTGTTAGGAACAGCGTTTACTATGGAGCAAGATTTTTACAAAGGACGTTTAAGCAATATATATGGTTTAAATGTTCTTGTTCCAGATGATGTGGATAGAAATATAGTTCATGATGTTATTTATCATGAGCTTTGTTTGGGTAAAATAATTGAAAACTCTAAGATAGAGTATCTTCGGATTATTAAACACCTATCTAATCAAGGGGCAGAGGTAGTAATACTAGGTTGCACAGAGATTGGAATGCTGGTTAATCAAACTGATACCGATGTGGAATTGTACGATACTGCTGCAATACATGCTGCAAAGGCAGTTGAATATGCAATCAAACAATGATGATTTTTGTTTTTTTGAAATCTCGTTATGATAAATAAGGCATCAGGAGTAAATATGAAATCAATCGAAAAGTTCAAAGCTGTAATGATACTGGGTTTAATGTTGTTTTTTTCAAGTTCTGCTAATGCTGATACGTCTAAAATTGGCATACTTGTTTTTGATGGCTTTTTAACAAGCGATGTAACCGCACCAATTGAGGTATTTGGCGCTGCAACTAAAAAATCATGGTTCTCTTCTTATCAAGTTGTGGTTATTTCAGCGACAAATAATAAAGAAGTGCTTTCTGAAGAAGGGCTGCGAATAATTGCAGATAAAACTATTTATGATGATATAAAGCTGGATGTTTTATTAGTCCCTAGCGCATATGAGATGGGAGAGTTTTTGAATAATAAAGATCTCATTAATTATATTAAGAAACAAAATGAATCAGCTTCTTGGATGGTAAGTAATTGTTCGGGTGCTTTTTTGCTTGGTGAGGCAGGCGTTCTTGATGGAAAAAAGGCCACTACCTGGGCAGGTGGAGAAAAAGGACTATTAAAGTCGTACCCTAAAATCAAAGTTCAATTTGATAAAAATGTAGTAATAGACAAAAGAGTCATTACTTCAAATGGAGGGCCAGTTAGTTATCAAGCGGCCTTTGAGTTATTGTCAAAATTAAGTTCTGATAAATTTGCAAAAGAAATATCCGAGGCAATACAATTTAATCGGCTCGAACGCGCATTTAAGCCATAATATTTTTACGCAGACTATAATGTTCTTGAAAATTTGGGGCGAATTTTGAAAATATTAATAACAATATATCTTACCTTTATTATTTCTGCTTGTGCTACAACAACAGTAAATACATATAGTATTGATGGGAAAGAAACTATATGTAATGGCAAAAATGTCAATCTTGGTTCAGTCGTTATTCTTCCTGAAGTCGCATGGAGAAAAAATCAAAAAGAACCCAAAAAGCGTGAAGAAGTGGCTTTAAATGAAATTAAAAATGCTTTTAAAAATATTTCATGCGGAAAAATTTCATTGTTTGATGGCGTTAAAGACTTTTCAAATTGGTCAGGAATAGTAGAGCAAGAACTGTTAACTAAATTCTCTGATGAAAAATTTGATACGGTTATTATCATTAGAATTGAAGAGCTAACGCCAAGATTAAGCATTACATTTTCAATACCTTTTTTATGGAGCGGTTCAAATGAGGTCGTTTTTCATATCAAAGTTATATCTGTGAAAACGGGTAAAATACTTAATGACATGCGAATACAAAGAGTAACGGGTGGACTATTTCACATTCGCCCTGCTGAATGGTCTAAGGACGAACTATATCTGGCATTACAACAAATAATTAAATGAAGTTAATAGAATAAGTTTTAAACGTTGTTTGGGTTCACTTTGTTTCATAATTAAGTCCAACTCTAAGGCACCGTTTTAGAAAATACTAGTGCAATAACGTGCCAAAAAATGTGTGGCTATGGATTGCCTATTTGAGGACTCACTGGAATATATTAATGCCAGTTTTGGATGGAATTTAACTGATTTTTCTATGAAGTCATGATGAATCAGATGGTGTTGTATTTAGGGTTCGATATTGTCCAGGCGGGATACCACGACTACGACGGAATATTTTACTAAATGCGGTTTCAGAATCATACCCAACTTTTGATGCCACTATAGTGATGGGTGAGTTGGACTCTCGCAACAAATTAGCGGCAAGATCCATGCGCCAGCGTGTAACATAAGCTAGAGGCGATTCGCCAACCAAATCGTTAAAATGTTTTGCAAACGCAGCACGAGACATCGAAGCAGAGCGTGCTAATTTATCAACTGTCCAGCGATGTTCCGGGGATTTATGTATTAGGGCGAGTATTTTACCTATGCGGGGGTCACGCAAAGCGCCTAACCAGCCAACACCCTTTTCAGGTTGCGGCGCCAGCCATGCACGTACAATATAGACAAACAGAATATTCATTAGCTGTTGCTTGACCGCCGTTGAGCCAGGTTCAGACTCACTGTTTTCACTCAATAGTAATTGTATAACAATCTGAAGTTTGCTGTTGTTTAGTGCCTGATCTGCAGGCAGATGGATTACTGGCGACAATAAGGAAAGTAGCGGGTGTAAATTATGTTGTTCAAAGTAAAACGCGCCACAAAATAGATCGGTAGAACCGTTTATTTCTCGTGCATTTTCTGGTTGTGAACTTGCTACTGTTTTATAGTCTCTAATTTCTGTGTCAGGGTGATTGGCTAAAACATGTCCTTCACCGTGTGCTATCAGAGCAACATCGCCTTGATTTAAACGTATAGGGGCGGAACCTTTGCCCGTTATTAACCAGCAATTACCTCGGCTTACGATATGGAATGTTGCCACTTTTGCCGGCGCAATTTCAAATGCCCACGGCGGTGCAAAGCTGGTATATCCAAGATAAGAATTTCCAAACCGTGTTACAGCAAGCACATCAGCAAGAACGTCCATTATAAACCTTTACAAAAAATCACCTATAGAAGTTTATCATTGTTTAGTAATAAGTCTAATTATTTTGGACGATTGAATAGTTATTTGAGTTTAATGCAGCTGTTTTATGTTTTATTTACACGATAATATAATCGTATTGAAGGTGAGTGGCTTGTTGATTTGGTTCGAAAGACACAGTGCTGAATGCACCTGGCCTATCCACCTGTTGAATAGGGTTACTGGCTACTCATTTTAGAGCAAGAACAAAATCTAAGCACAATAAACGATGAGGAATAATTAATGACATTAGCGCAACAAATCGAAAAATTTAATATTGCGGCAGCTGACAGTACGCCAGCTGAAGTCGCAGAAGCGTTTCAAGCGGCCATTCAAAATTGGGTAACAACCGGCATTGATAAAGATGCATTAAAAGAGGGAGATCGAATACCCTCTTTCCAGCTTAATGACTTAAATGGTAATGCCGTGCACTCTGACGAATTGTTAAAACGCGGCCCTATCATAATAAATTTTTATCGAGGTGGTTGGTGCCCCTATTGTGATCTGGAACTAAAAGCGTTACAGGATAGCTTAAGTGAATTCAAAGCTAGTAATGCAACACTCATCGCGGTTAGTCCAGAACTGCCAGATAATTCTTTGGCGGCTATCGAAAAAAATAGAATTACATTTCCTGTGTTAACAGATAGAAAATTAATGTTAGCCAAACAATTTGGGCTTGTTTTCAAGTTGCCCAAAACCATTGAGGACATGACCAAGGACGTGTTTGGTTTAAACCTGCCAGAAATTAACGGTACAGATGAATTTGAACTTCCTATTCCAGCAACTTATATAGTGGATAGCGACCATGTTATTCGGTTCGCATCGGCCAACCCAAACTTTATGCAGCGAACAGAGCCATCAAAAATTATTGATGTTTTGAAAACGCTATAAAACTAAGAAGAGGTAAAACATGAAAGCAATACAAATAGATCAAACAGGTAATCCTGATCGCTTACTTTATAAGGATCTTGAAAAACCGGTGCCGGCTGAAGGGCAGGTTTTAGTTAAAGTCAGTGTTATTGGCGTGACTTATGGTGATGTAATGGTACAGCGAGGTGTTTATCCTGTTATGCCTGAACTTCCGGCAACCTTAGGTTTTGAATGCAGTGGTGTTGTTGAATCTATCGGCAAGGGTGTAAGTGATATTTCAGTTGGGCAAAGTGTTGCCGTTCTTGGAACAATGGGTTGCTATGCTGAATATGTTGTCGCTGAACAAGCGATGGTCATTCCTGTACCCGAGTCGCTAGACAAAAACCTTGTTGCAGCTTTTCCTATCGCGTATTTAACGGCTTATCATTTGTTGCATTCAATGGGGCAAGTCAAAAAAGGGCAAACAGTACTGCTTTATGGCGCTGCTGGTGGTGTAGGTACAGCTGTCATTCAGCTTGCTAAGTTGGTGGGGGTAAATGTTATCGGCATTAGCAGTTCAGATGAAAAGGCGACTTATGCCAAACAACAAGGCGCCGACGATGTTATTAATTACAATACTGAAAATGTCATCGAAAGAGTAAGAGATATAACCGATAGTAATGGCGTAGATCTCATCTTAAATTCTATTGCTGGAAATACCTTTGAACAGGATTTTGAATTATTGGCCCCAATGGGGCAGGTAATATGGTTTGGTTTTGCTGCTGGGTATCCGCAGCTTAATCTTACTGAAACACTAGGAAATGCGTTTATGAAAAGCGCAGGAATTCGCACGTTTACTTTGTATAGTATATTTGAAAATTCTCAGCTCTTTAACAGCTCTGTTAAAACGCTTGTTCAGTATTTGGTAGACGGCAAAATCAAGCCTCAAATTTATGAAAAAATACTGTTATCCGAAGCTCCTCGAGCACACGAGTTATTGGAAAGTTCAGTTGTAAAAGGGAGGTTGCTTCTAAAAATATAAATGAAAAGGTAGTGAATGTGGGGCACGGTTACGATCATTTTACGATCCGATACTCACCACATCACTCACTATTCGCCTAGTCGACTAGTGGGGTTGCCACTAGCCAAATTTTAGCTTGCTACTGTGCTTCAGAGGCAACGTATTTTTGTAACCGTAGGCAAGCATAATAACCGCACAACAGGTGTTAAAAGTGCCAGCAGTAATAAACTCAGCAAGCTAAAAGCACCGCCACCGCCACCATTCGAAGCCGCTTCATCATCAACAATTGTTAGTACTGCTGTTGCAGACCCCAGCTCTATTACGTCTACGTCGACCTGTGCATTACTTAAATTTAAGTTGATGGTTCTATCACCATCACTTGCATTGTTATCGCTAATATCGATAGTAAAAAATTGACTATTCTCGCCGACATTAAAAGTCAGCGTACCATTAGCAGTAGTGTAATCGCCAGGTGCTATTGCGCTGCCATTTGTTGTGGCAAAATCAATAGTAGCCGTATTGCTACTGGTTGTGCGTTGCACTTCTATTTGCACACTACCCGCGTCTTCAGCTACGGTTAATGTGGTATTGGTAAAACCTAGAGTGGAAGGGCTGGCAAATTTTTGACCAAAAATCTCACTTTTGCCATCCGGACTGTCATCACCGGCCCAAACCACTAGGTATGTGCCATTCATATCACTATAGCTTACGGCTGGGTCGTCAGCGTCGAAGTTAGGATCACCAATAGGTCCCATGTCTGATAAGCGAAAATCATTATCACCAATTTCAGCACCAGTGGAAGCTATGCGCTGAGCAAAAATCTCATTATCACCATCTGCTGTGGCAATATTGTCATCACCGAGCCAAGCCACAAAATATTCATTATTTATAGCGTTAAAATTTACGGCAGGGAGTTTAGCGTCAAAGTTAAAATCGCCATCTGGTCCCATATCAGAAATACGAAAATCATTATCACCAATTTCAGCGCCGGTGGCAGCATTGATGAGTTGGCCATAAATCTCACGCTCATTACCTACTAGAGAGCCGGTATCATCATCACCTTCCCAAACCACTAAATATTCATTATCTATTGCGTTATAACTTATGGCTGGGCTGTAAGCAGCAAAAAAATCAACACCATCTACTTGCCCCATATCAGAAATACGAAAATCATTATCGCCAACTTCAGCACCAGTAGCTGCATTTATGCGCTGGCCATAAATCTCACTATCAGTCGCTAGGGCAACTTCCTCCTCAGGGCCTTTCCAGACCACCAAATATTCATTATTTGTTACGTTAAAGGCTACGGCAGGAGAGCTAGTGTCAAAGTTAATATCGCCATCTGGTCCCGAATCAGAAATACGAAATTCAAAACCACCAGCTGGACCACCGTTGGCAGCATCGATGCGCTGGCCATAAATTTCAAATTCACCGGCTCCCACTAAACCAGTATTGTTATCTCCACTCCAAACTACGAGATATTCGTTATTTGTGATGTTATAGCTTATGGCGGGGTCATTAGCGTCAAAGTCCGAATTACCTGGCAGCCCCATAGCCGAAATACGAAAATCATTAGACCCTATTTCAGCGCCGGTGGCAGCATTGATGCGTTGGCCATAAATTTCAAATTTTCCATCTACCACGCCACCAGTGTCGTTATCAGCGCGCCAGACCACTAGATATTCATTATCAGTAGCGTTATAGCTTACGGCGGGGGTAGTAGCATCAAAGCTGTTATCACCATCTGGTCCCATATCAGAAATACGAAAATCATTAGACCCTATTTCAGCGCCGGTGGTAGCATTGTAGCGTTGACCATAGATTTCAAATTCATTATCCACCAAGGCTCCAATAGTATCGTCTTCACCAGACCAGACCACCAGATATTCATCATTGGTGCTGTTATAGCTTACGGCTGGAGTGAGGGCATCGATGGCGATATCACCACTCGCTCCCATACTAGAAATACCAAAATCATTGCTACCAATTTCCGGGTCAATGGTAACCGGATAAGCTGCGGCTTTAAGATCGCTTGCAGCAACGGTTATACGGCTGAAGTTGGCTTCGGTGTGCATGGTCGCGGGCAGTGTTTTGCCTGTTGCATCAAACACTGTTACTTGTCCCAGGCTAACTACGCCTTGCTTATCGCGCCATAACCAGCCGTTGGCAGTGGTCTCGAATTTTCCTTTACTACTTATTTTACCTTCGATAACCAGATCATGTTTTTTCTGGTAGGGCCGCTCAATAATAAAACGCTGTTCGATGCTGTTAGTTTTTAACAGATAGCGTTCGGTGTAATTTTGATGGATGTAATCAACAGCATTGTTACTAACAACAGGTTGTATTAGGGTTTTCATCAGGGTGTCGGTCTGGTCGTGTAATTGCCAATGCCATACTGGGCCATGGTCAGGTTTAAAGACGACACCTTGCGAATTGAACTCGGCGCGATGTGCGCGGTTTTTTACTACGATAGTTTTATTTATATATTCTATTTTATTAAGCGCTGCGTTGATAACTTGCTGTTGATTAATAGCAGGTACTGTAGGCTTAGCTGATACTGCCTGTGTTGCCATCGCCTGCGTTGTGGTTATTTGAAACACAACCAGTGCGGCTAGCACAGTAGCATTTGGTTTATGATTTTTTCTTTTTAAACTTACCTGTTTATACAGCATATTGTTTTCCTCTAATATTTAGACGTAATCGTCATTTTTCTGTTAGCGATACTATAGCAAACTAAATAAAAAAATAATTTTAAAATTATAAATTATGGGCTATAGGTCACATAGAATTATAAAGTTATGGGATGTAGGTCACATAAATATGCATGTAATGCACTGGGCGAAACTGGTATCCTCGTCACACGCCACAAACAATACAAGCTATCGGGTAAAACAGAACAACAAAGATAAAAGTATTATTGATAACTATTTAAAAAACGCATACCGAGGTCAATTTTACAGATGATAAGTGATGCCACTAATGAAGCCTGGGTGCTAGGTGCGGATCGATTTAAACGTCAAAATTGAAAAGAAGCTGAATCGTTTGGCCACTTCCATGTCAAGGAGATGGCCGTAAATTGGAAGTTTATCTCAAAAAAATAAATGGTAACGATCAACGAGTCTGTTCTTTTGATCCTAATAAAAATATCGCGTAGAAATAATAATCCTGTACAAAGTAAAGTATTGAATAATTACATGTGAGCTTTTATTAGTTTTGGCGGGCTATTGTAGCTACATCCTTCAAGTAAATCACGATGACGTTCAAATACTTCAACCATGAATTTCACAAAGACACTAACACGCGCCGTTGCACGTAGGTCTTTATGTGTAAGTATCCACAAATCACCGCATGAATTTTCAAAAGCCGGAGCGAGTTGTAACCGTCGTAAAGAGGCATCATTATCAGCTAAAAAGCATGGTAGCATTGCCAGCCCCAAACCTGCTTTAGCTGCTTCGAGCTGTACTAGTAAACTGTCTGCCTGATGACGGATAGGTGATGTAGGATATGCACTATCCTTTACCCATTGCGGATATTCGACACCATCTTCCCAGCCAATCCAGTTCATTTTTTCTGGATGATTTTCAGGATTATGTTGTTTTAAATAATGGTGCGATGCATAAATACCTTTTGCAGGTCTCAGTATTTTGCGTCCAATTAAATATTCAGGTGGGTTAGGCGTTAAACGAATAGCCACATCTGCTTCACGTTTTTTTAAATTAAACTCTTCATCAGACGCAGCAAGTTCTAATTTAATGCCTGGATAAGCTACGGCAAATGCTGCAAATTCAGGTGCTAATAAATGGGTTGCCAAAACGAGTGGCATGGTCACGCGTAATACACCACTCAGCTGTGTATCACGGCCAATTACTTGACGATCAAGTTTTACAATTTCATCTTCAATGCGTTGCGCTGATTCCACCATCTCTTCACCGGTTGGTGTTAGAACGTAACCGGTTGGTAGGCGTTCAAATAATCGAACGCTTAGTTTTTCTTCAAATGCATTGATCCGACGCAATACCGTTGAATGGTTTACTGATAAGTCGCTAGATGCGGCACGAATAGAGCCCTTGCGAGCAACCGCCAAAAAAAATTTTAAATCATCCCAATCCATGTGGTGCATTATTGCATTAATGAAATGCATTAATCAAGAGTTATCACGTGATATTGCAACGGGTAGTATCCTTGCACGCCGAGAATCCAGGGTAAGAGAAAAAATTTGCATGGATCCTGACATACATAAAGTTGGTGAAGAAATCAACTTAGATGGTGGAGTACTGGGTGTTAAGCAATAACGAATAATAACTGAGAAAGCAATCATGAGCACATACAAATTACACTGGATTAGCGGCAGCCCAAATTGTTGGCGAGTATTGCTAGCATTTGCGTTTAAAGGTATTGAATATCAATCACAAAGAATCAATCCTGCAACCTGGGATCAAGGAGATAGTCATTTTTTAAGATTAAATCCAAGGGCCAAGGTACCTGTGCTGGAAGATGGTGACACCGTTATCTATGAATCAGTCGCTATTATGGCTTATCTTGAAGAAAAACATCCTGACGTACCCATTTTCGGTGAAAATCCGGCTCAGTCGGGTTTAATCTGGCAGCGTATTGCAGAGTTAATTCATTACACGCTTGAACCTGTTTATGAGTTATCACGCTTATTAATGCGAGAAACTGCACTAAACGATATTGATCACAGTAATCAGTTAGCACAAAATATTTCCAAAGAGTTAAAAATAATTGACTCACAACTTGGCAAAACTTCTTATATAGCGGGTAATAAAATATCGGCCGCAGATATTTACTTTTATCCTGCTGTCGCTTTTTTAGAAAAAATGCTGGCCCTTCCAGCTACAAAACATATAGATGTCAATTTTTATCCTATGCCGGATGAACTACCGGCTCTGTCTAGCTGGATGTGTGAAATAGAAAAAATGCCAGGGTTTGAAAAAGCATACCCTCCACACTGGCGTGATGAGTAAAGCTAACGAACATCATTTAGTTGGTGTCTTTAACCCGGTCACCCCTGGATAATTTAAAAAACAAACTGTGAGAAAATCATGATGAAATCAATTGCAACTAATCTAGTCCGTTATCGCTGGCTGCTAATGTTATTTTCGTTAGTGTTTATAGGAACATTAGTCAGTGGGGCACGCTTTGTCGGTTTTGCGACCGATTACGAGGTGTGGTTTTCAGACGATAACCCACAACTAAAAGATTTTAATATTCTGCAAAACACCTATGCAAAATCCGACAATGTGTTATTTCTTATAACGCCAAAAGATGGTGATGTATTCACCCGAAAAACACTAGCCGATGTCGAGTGGCTAACGCAACAAGCATGGCAAATGCCTTTTTCAACAAGGGTTGACTCAATCACCAATTTTCAGCATACCTACGCTGTTGAGGATGATTTAGTGGTAGGCGATTTGGTGGTACAAGCAGAATCACTGTCGGACTCTAAGCTAACAAAAATAAAACAAATTGCGGTAACTGAACCGCTGTTATTAAATCGTCTTATCTCAAAAGATGCCCGTGTCACTGCGGTTAGCGTTACCATTAATTTACCGAAAAATTCACCCGAGGGTAGTCCAACAGTAACGGCTTATGCTCGCGACCTGATAGTTCAGTTACAGCAACGAAACCCTGACTTGAAAATGCACTTGACCGGTTTGGTAGTAATGGACAATGCTTTCATGGAAGCTTCGCAAAAAGACATGGGCTCATTAACACTTATTATGTTTGGTTTAATTATATTCGGTTTATTGTTTTTTCTGCGCAGTATTACCGGCACCATTAGCATTGTCATCGTTATGCTGATGTCGATTCTTGCGACCGTTGGTTTTTCTGGCTGGATAGGTGTGTTGTTAACACCGGTATCTGCTGGTGCACCCACTATCGTGATGACAATTGTAGTGGCAAATGCCGTACATGTTTTAGTGAGTATGATTCATGGTATGCGTGCCGGATTGGAAAAACAAGAGGCATTAATCGAAAGTCTGCGGGTTAATATTCAACCCGTCTTGTTAGCCACCATTACTACTATTATTGGTTTTCTATCGATGCATTTTTCCGATGTGCCGCCGTTTCATGATCTCGGTAATATGGTAGCTGTCGGTGTTATCACCACCTTTGTGTTATCGATGACATTTTTGCCCTGGCTACTCATGTTATTACCGATGCGCGTGCGTGTCATTAATGATTACAGCAATCGACACATGGCTGGGTTCAGTAATTTCATTATCGCAAGACATAAAACATTATTGTGGTCGTTCAGTGCCTTAACTGTCGTGCTAGTCAGCTTTATCCCAAGCAATGTTATAAACGATAATATCTGGGAGTATTTTGAAACCTCGGTACCGTTTCGTGTTGACACAGATTACGCCTCCGATAATCTTACTGGGCCGTATTATCTGGAGTATCACCTGCAGTCTAATGAAGTTGGCGGTATAAGCGACCCGGTATATCTGAAAACAGTCGACAACTTTCAGCGCTGGTTAAATCAACAAGCAGAAGTCGTTCACGTCAATACCATAACGGACATAATGAAACGACTGAATAAAAATCTTCACGGTGATGATGAAGATTGGTATCGCCTACCGGAAAATAAAAATTTATCCGCACAATATTTATTATTGTACGAAATGTCACTACCATACGGGCTTGATCTAACGAATCAAATCAATCTGGATAAATCTGCAACCCGTATCGTTGCTTCACTGCATAACCTGTCAAATAACGACATGATTGCATTTCACAAACGTGCAGTGGCATGGTTAGATAAAAATGCGCCTGAAAGTTATCAACTTATTGCCAGTAGTCCTATGTATATGTTCTCGCACATCAGCCTGCGAACCGTCGAACAAATGATCGGTGGTGTGGCGTTTGCACTGGTAATGATATCTATTATTATTATTTTTGCATTACGTTCGTTCAAAATCGGTTTAATCAGTTTGATTCCTAATCTGGTGCCACCGGTTATCGCTTTTGGCGTGTGGGGGATTTTGATTGGTGAAGTCGGTTTTGCGCTTGCTGTCGGTCTAGGGATGACCATCGGTATTATTGTTGATGATACCGTGCATTTTCTTAGCAAGTATATTCGTGCTCGACGTGAAAAAGGCTTGAGTGCAGAAGAAGCTGTTCGTTATGCTTTTTTGAATGTTGGTACTGCACTCATTATTACGACTATCGTATTAGTTGCCGGTTTTTCGGTGCTAATTTTGTCATCGTTTAAAATTAATACTGATCTTGGCATGATCACGGCACTGACAATTGGTATAGCGTTGGTGGTTGATTTTATCTTGCTGCCTGCATTGTTGATTCAGTTCGATACGCAAGAATATTAAAAATAAAAAAATATAGCATCTGAAAAATCCACTTCAAAAAACTAGCTTATAAAGAGATTTGATATGAAAAAATTAATAATAATTACACTAATGAGTTTGACGTTTTCTTCGAATTACGTCAGTGCTGATTCAGCAGAAGATAAAGGTTTGCAGATAGCAAACGAAGTTGATCGCCATGATCAAGGATGGGTAGACACTTCAACCAGCATGAAAATGGTACTACGTAATAGACAGGGTGATGAGAGTGTCCGTGAAATTCGTATTAAGTCTTTGGAAGTTGACAGTAATGGTGATGGCGACAAAAGCCTGACTATATTTGATACACCTGCTGATGTAAAAGGCACATCATTCCTTTCTTATTCACATACCATTACACCAGATGACCAATGGTTATACATGCCCGCACTTAAACGCGTTAAGCGTATCAACTCGGCAAATAAATCAGGGCCTTTTATGGGTAGCCAATTTGCCTATGAAGACTTGGCATCATTCGAGGTAGATAAATACAAATATAAATATATTAAAGATGATAGCTTAAATAATATCGATACTTTTATTGTCGAAAATTATCCGCAATATCAACACTCTGGTTATACCAGACAGTTAGTATGGATAGATAAGATTCGATACATACCGATAAAGATTGAATATTATGACCGTAAAAATATGCTACTAAAGACATTGCTTTTCAATGAGTACAAACAATATTTAGATAAATATTGGCGAGCGCATACTCAAAGCATGGAAAATCATCAAAATGGTAAAACTACATTATTAACGTTTATTGATTACCAATTTAAAAATGGTTATTCAGAGAAAGATTTTAATAGAAATAGCTTAAAACGATCTCGATAGAAAAGTATTTTTATTTCATAAAATTATATTGTAACTTTTAAATTATTTAAACAAACAACTAAGAGAAATTGGATATGATGTGTAACTTAAGAATGTGTATGCTAATTTTTATATCGCTATTTATTGGTTTAGCGTCATGTGGTGGTGGAGGCGGTGGCGGTGGCGGTAGTGATAGTAGCAGTACTCCAACTCCTGCCGCATTACTTTGGTCGCCAGGTTTGTATACTGTTGATCTCACGCCGACAGGTGGTGAAACGGAAAGAGCAACAATACTAGTGGCTAGCGATAACAGAGTATTTTATGGTGTTAACAACGGTAATCATGCGAAAGTGGGTACTACATTAGGCAATATTGTGGAACTTGATAATGTAGCAGGTCCTAATGATTTGAGTACACTTACGCTTACCAGCGCAACAGCAGGTACTTTTGCTCTTTCCTTTGATGTTGTTGGAGATGAGTCTGGTACTTTTGCTATTGTTACTGATGCCGATAATGATGATTTGTATAACAGTGGTTCTTCGTTCGCCTCATTAGAAGGTACATGGGTTGATAACAGCTTTACTGAGCTTGTTGGAGTATCAACATGGGTTATTGCAGCAGATGGTTCGTATACGGTTGATACCGCAGTAGGAGGAAGCGGTGTTTGCTCTGCTACAGGTAATATATCGCTTATTGATGCGACAAAGAATGCATATGCTTCTGTATCAACTTTAATTAATTGCGGTGCTGAACAAAATGTAGATCCTTCTCTTAATGGTGAGTATAAAGGTATTCTCTTTGTGACAGAGACTAATTTTCTAGGTGATACGCTTTTCGGTGCGGCTAGTATCTTGTTGTCAAATGGAAGTATTTTTACAATAGTTTCAGTGCCCGTTAAGCAATAATATAAATTAAGTATACGGTCGAATAAATTCGATTAATCCGAATGCTATGCTCTAAATAAAAAATTGGAGCAATAAATTTAACATGGATTATTTAGTCCCCAAAAGTATAGAGACTGAACGCTTGAGTCTTCGACAATTTCTTGATGAAAATTGGGAAGCATATTCATGCTTACTATTCTGATAAAAAAGCAACTAAATTTACTTTTAGTTGTTTCGAATTGTATATAAGGAGTCCGCTAATAATCACTGTCTTAACGCTGCGCCCCTGTGGTGAATGGTCTTTAAAAGACTATGAGTAGTATTGAACAAAATTAATTAAGTTCTTAACCGAAATAATCACCGATAGCGTAAACTAATAACAGTCCGACTATAAGTCTTCCTTACCGTAAGCAGAATATATGCAAACGATCGTTTCAGTATCCAATTTATCCAAGACCTACGCCGGTGGGCATCAGGCGTTGAAAAACTTGAGTTTAGATATTAAGCGCGGCGAGATTCTTGCGTTACTCGGTCCAAATGGAGCGGGTAAAACTACGCTTATCTCGATTATTTGCGGGTTGGTGAAGGCCACCACCGGGACAGTAACCGTCGATGGCTTTGATAATGTGTTGGCCTTTCGAGAAACACGTAGCACGATTGGTCTGGTCCCGCAGGAGCTTACGCTGGGTGCATTTGATAAAGTCATCAATACCCTGAGTTTTAGTCGAGGCCTCTTTGGTAAAAAACCTGACCCAGATTATCTGGAGCAGCTGCTAAAAGATTTGTCACTCTGGGATAAGCGCAATAGCGAAATTCTTACATTATCAGGTGGTATGAAGCGGCGCGTTTTAATTGGTAAGGCGCTGGCGCATGAGCCCAATATATTGTTTCTGGATGAGCCGACAGCCGGTGTCGATGTTGAACTACGTAAAGATATGTGGACGTTGGTAAAAAAACTGCGTGAATCCGGTGTTACCATCATTCTTACCACGCACTATATAGAAGAGGCTGAAGAGATTGCTGATCGCGTGGGTGTAATCAGTAATGGTGAATTGTTGTTGATTGACGACAAGAAAAACATAATGCATAAGTTGGGTAAAAAACAAATATGCCTTGAACTGAAAAAAAACATTACTGATATTCCTGAATCATTGTCCAGCTGGTTGCTGGATTTGTCGGAAGCCGGTAATCAGTTAACCTATACATATGATCCACTCAATTCTGATGCAGATGTTACGAATTTGCTCGATGCGATTAAACAGGCGGGTTTGTTTTTGAAAGATATCAGTACCTCGCAAAGCTCCCTTGAAGAAATATTTGTTAGTTTGGTTAAGAAAAAATCATGAGTATAAATACGCAAGCAATCAAAGTTATCTATAAGTATGAGATGTTACGTGCGTGGGAAACCATGTTGCAAAGTTTTATCTCGCCAGTAATTTCGACGGCGTTATATTTTGTTGTATTTGGCTCAGCGATTGGTTCGAGAATTCAGGAAATTGAAGGTGTGCCATACGGTTTGTTCATTGTTCCTGGTCTGATGATGCTGGCATTATTAACGCAGAGTATTGCCAACGCTTCGTTTGGTATTTTCTTTCCCAAGTTTACCGGTACTATTTACGAAGTAATGTCAGCGCCAATTTCATATGTTGAAATTCTTATCGGTTATGTTGGTGCAGCTGCGACGAAATCTATTATTATCGGTTTTATTATTTTAGGTACAGCAGGGTTTTTTGTGCCGTTGGAAATTGCCCATCCAATATGGATGCTGAGTTTTTTAATTCTTACCTGTATTACATTTAGTCTTTTTGGATTTATCATCGGTTTATGGGCAGATAATTTCGAAAAACTACAGTTGATTCCGATGTTGATTATTACACCGTTAGTTTTTTTAGGTGGTAGTTTTTATTCTGTCAGTATGTTGCCACCTGCCTGGCAGACAGTCACTTTGTTCAACCCTGTTGTTTATTTAATTAGTGGCTTTCGCTGGAGTTTTTTTGAAGTGGCAGATGTTAGTGTCGAGGTAAGTCTTGCAGTAGTGATATTGTTTTTAGTTATCTGTTTGGCGATTGTTGGCTGGATGTTTAAAACAGGCTACCGCCTAAAACAATGACATCTGCGCTAGTAATTATACTAAAAAAATTAAAGTATTATAAATTGTTGCCGATAATGTGTAGGTAAGCTGTTATTGGAGGTGGCGTTAATGAATGTTACAGACGGATTTCAAAGTGCATTAATGGGTGTGCGTGCAGGAATGCAGAGCATGCAAAACCATGCGGAAAACATTGCTAGTACTTCTTTTGCACAAGGCGGAAAATCACCTTCTTTGGTTGAATCACTGGTTGGTTTGAAACAGGATCAGTTACAGGTAATGGCGTCTATGCAAGTTATACAGTCACTGGATGATGTAATTGGGACATTGCTGGATGTTAAAGCCTGATGCTACCGGTATAATTTACCCCCAGCGGCGTACACGTCCTGTATCAATATGGATGAAGTCTGATTTAGAATAAAATCCTACGCCCCCTTTCTGGCAGCTTATCGCCGCATTTTGTAGGTCTGATAAGTCACAACCCGGTAATCGGATATCAATCGCTTTGCCTTGCATGTGCAGGCTTTTCTTAGCCACGCCGTTGCTTTTTTTATTGAGCGCGGCATTGGTTTTAGGTGAGCGGTATCCGGAAATAACCTGAAAAAATTCTTTGGCACCAACTTTCTGATGCAGCATATTCAGCAGTTCTAATAGTTCGCTATCCATTTGATGCACGTCTCCGGTACGGTGGTCGCGCAAAATGTTATTAATAGCGGCTAACTCACTGCCCTGATATTGACCTTCTGCCCAATAGGTCGCGGTGATGCTTTCACCTGTGTGCAGATTTAGCAATGAAAGTTTTCTTTCAGGCTGTGCGATTGGACTCGCGTGCATATTGTGTATATTGCCCAGAGCGTCAGGCAATATTAATGAAGTTGCAGCGGCTACTCCGAACTGCAGAAAGCGGCGGCGATCAATACGGGTGTTAGGCGATTCAATGCGTTGCGAGCGGGTGGGTCTTAAAAACATCGAGTTTTCTCAAATACAGGTTTTAAAATAATAGTAATCAAATAAATGGCTATAAGTTTGTAACAACAAAATTATAGTTAAATATTCCGATTTTTCCGTGAAATTCCGAGGTGGAATTAGGGATAATTGTGAGGGGTTACGTGGTAAGAAAAATTCGTTTTTGGGTAGTTGTTAGAAAATAGGGGGTATATTAGAGATATTGGGCCATTTTAAGATCACGTTTGTAGTTGTCAGGTGAAAATACCAGTTCGTCACCATTTAACCAAACTGTGGAATAGATCGCATAAACAGATAGCGGTTGATGGAGTTTGGTGCTATAGCTTTCTTTATTTTCTATTTGATCGAGTAAAGCTTGATGGCTATTACTTTCGCTTAGGCTAAAGCCCGCTAGTGCGAAGGGGTCTTCGACCCGGATACAGCCTGAGCTAAACGTTCTTTTGCTGCGATCAAATAAACTTTTTAATGGCGTGTCATGCAAGTAGATTCGCCAGGGGTTCGGCAGAATGAATTTTAGGCGTCCCAGTGCATTTCTTTTTCCGGGATCCTGTACCAATGTGTACGGAAAATGTTGGCGAGAGACTGAGTGCCAATCGACAGAGTTGGGGCTAATTTCAACTTTTTCCCCGCTCTCATTACTATAAACGCGAATATTAAATCGATCAAAATAATCCGGGTTGTTTTGTTGTTTAGGTAGTAAATCCAGGCGTGCTAGTTTGTTAGGTATGTACCATTTAGGGTTGAGTACGACGTGTGTCATCTGACTGCTAAAACTAGGTGTGGATCGTTTTGACTTACCCACAATGACACGCATATTCAGTTTTACCTGATTATCTTCAATCGCTTTGAGGCGATAATTTGCCAGATTAACCATGATGTAACGCCGGCCGAGATTATTCGGTAGCCAGCGCAGACGTTCCAGATTGATGTTGATTTGTTGCAGGCGCTCGCTCGCCGAAACATTCAGTGCCTGTTGTGTAGCGTTACCGATAATGCCGTCAGGATACAAGCTATGGTTTCGCTGAAATTGCTTGACGATTTTTTCCAGTTGGTCGTCGTAGATATTGGGTTGTTTCGAATTTGGCTGTGATTCAGGTCTGGAGTCTAGTTTTACATTAGAATTGTTTTCAATGGCAAGTCGGTTGCGAATTAAAGAGATGTTGGTATGTTTATCGCCAATACGTAATTTTTCTGACTTAGGTATTACTTGCCAGTCGCCTCGATCTACAATTTTCTGATAAAACACGGTCGCTTCTGTTAGTTGTTTATATTGGTTAGAGCTTGGAATGAGCGAGCCAAGGCTGGCAGAAAAATAGTTTGTTGCTAACGCTTGCTGTAGAAAAACAGGTGCATCAAATGGAACGCGTGGTATCGACCATTTTGGATCGACGGTGCTGGGGTCAAGTCGCCCGACGGATATGTCGCGTATTAATTTTAAAAGTCCATCTGACAGAATGAAATCGAATAGATGTGATTCATCATCTGCAGTGGGGTCAAGTTGTTGTAGTAAATCAAAGTGATAGTCGTTTGGTTCTAACCCGTGGTCACTAGAGTTGGTGATAAACTTCAGTGCGGTGTATGCCTGAGGGCTCAGCGATTGCTCCTTAATCCAGATATAGTCATCTGTCTGTGGGTATAAACGGGAGAGTGAAGCCGTATCAATATTTTTGTAATCGGCGATGTCTTGCTGAGGCATATTGAGTCGTTTGTACGCCATCGCTTGTCCAGAGAAACCCAAGCTGCTCAAGGTTATACTCAGGCATATACCAACTGCGAACAAATTTGTACGGTTAATAATCATGATAGGCAGTAACGTTTCGTCTCAATTAATTTATAGACTTCCAACAACTGACGTAGCTTCTAAATTATCCGGAATTTAAGGCATAGGTCTATTAAAAATCACCTTATTTAACAATTAATTTACATTAACAATAATGCAAATACCAAGCCATTAATAAATATGCATTATTTTTCAATGAGTTGTATGGTATGGGTATTGTTTGAGTGTTATTAATCGTAAAGTATTGTGACAGTACTGCGCTTAAAGGTAGAGTCGTTTTTTAAATCTTCAATAGAAAATTAAAACCATTATGGGTGATGTTCTAATTTTTAAGAAAAAAACACCAGCGGAAAAGCACAAAGGTAAATCATTGTGTCGTAGTGGTTTTCATAAATGGGTGATTTGTACTGAAAAAAAATTTGATGTTAAGCGGGGAAAGTTAATCACTGTTTATCAGTGTAAGCGATGCAGTAAACAAAAAATTGTAGCGTTATAAATTTAAGGGAGCTGAAATCGAAAATAGGAATGTTTCAGTTAAACGGAGACCAATGCACGGACAACATCTTTCTCATTGTCAGTGTCTATTTGTTTTAGAAAACTTTCTGCCCAATCGAGTGTTTTAAGGCCGCTACTATTGAGTTGGTTGGGTTGTATGTGATCTTCATCAAACGCCAAATAGACCAGTATGGAAGCGGCTTGGTTTACATCCCAGTTGAGCCCCTTATTATTTGCACGAAAACAGGCCTTAATTACCCGTCGATAGAGATCGACAGGAATGTTTTCATGAATATCTTCGCATGTGTAACATGCGAGAGCTTGATGTAATTCACCGTATTTGATCATTTAGCGTGTCCATAAGCGTTGATAAATCAAACAATCAGCAATAATAGAAAGGGTATTACAAGATTCGTTCAATTTTAATTACAATTATTGAAATAAATTGTAAGATTCTGTGTGAAAGTTATCTTGACTAAACGCGCCATTCGTTTGTGGTAGGCTGTTACAATCGTAATTCTGAGTAATCTTTATGAACGAACAAAAAATACAGGTACGTGTTACCGAGACCGATCAGTTGATGGATGTTGTCGTTTACAGCAAACGGATAGACAGGATAGAAGTTGTTTTAGGCTCGGGAGTGCACAGCGTTAAGTGTGAATTAGTACCGACGCTCAATGGTACAGCCTATGCCGGATCAGCAATGGGACGTGAGATTGTGTATGAGTGTAGCAGTGAACAAGTGAAGGATGACCTTGAATTGGAAAACCATGATTACAGGGATTCGAGACGTCGTTAATATAAAAATAATAGTGATAAATTAGATTAGGATATTTTATGTTTAACCCAATTAAAATTCCGTTTGGATGTGTGATGGTATTTAATATTGTTGATTTGAAAGATGGTGTGTCTATCAGTGATGTCGAATTGGTACTTGGCGAGATGTGTAATGTTGTTAAAAATAATTACGGTGATGATAACGGCCCGATACATTATCCAAACATCATTTTTCCAGGTTAGAGGAATTTTGTGATGGTGCTTTTGAAGTGGGTTATGAAATGTTATGGCAAGGTGTGCCAGAAGATGACTAGTGTTAATCACTTAGTGTTGGTTCAATTTTATTACAGATGTGATTAAATAAATATTTTTGTATCTCAAAATATGAATTGAAATGAGTGAATTTACATTTGCTATCAGTTTTAAATGTGATGACCTTGAGAATCAGGATGAGCTCGTTGAGGCATTTGATAGCATCACCTCAAAGTCTGCCAGTGAAAACAACAGAATTGACCTGGATGCTATAAAAGCAAAAATTTTCTTTATTGAGAAAATTGCAAAAATTATGCGTTGTGATCTTGATGATGAGTTAAAAGAATTTGTTATCGATAAACGTTTCCACCCGGTGAAAATCACTAATGAATATGGGCTTTGCGTATTATATTTTAATGCAAGTTCAACGGCAGGATTTGGTGGATGGCCCGATTATAAACACTACCTCGCAATGGAAAAACTATTCGAGTTTTTAGGTGCCAGTAAGGTTGAGTTTAAACTACTAAAAAATGTAGAGGCGGCAAATGATAGTGATAAGGCCTCCAATGACGATGCACCAGAAAAAATAAAACCTGCAATTGTTAAGAAAATCAAGGTTGAGACAAAAACATCGCCCCCGGTTGCACGTGATAACTTAATAGTGCTGGATTCAGGAAAGACTCAACCCGGTTATGTATCCGAAGTGTTTTATCTGCAACTTCCTAATGGTGTTTCAACGCAGGTTCTGCTTACGGTAAAGGCCGGGCGGATATCGGATTTTCTCACTATAAAATTCGACGATTACCAAATTCTGGAAATGCGATTGGGGTTTTTTACCGTATTCAAAGCCAAAGAAAAAAGCATTAATTACAAAAATTATAAGCTCACTTTTAAATGCCGATTATATCTTGAAAGCAAAGTGACAACGGCTGCTTACTCAGGCCATCTTGGCGAGTTTTATCTGGATGGCAAGAAAACTCTGGCGGTGGAATTTTAAAGTTTAATTTTTGATAACTTTTAATCCATTAATAAGAGCTTTGTCAACATAACTGCCGTAAAAATCTAAAGAATAAACACCGAGGATTCGTTCACTCACTTCATTGCCACCACTATCAAGAAAAAGCAGTGTGGGTGTTATCTTAATTTTGAATTTTTCAGCGAATTCGGAAGAAGTGATTTTTTCGCCAGTTACGTCGTTCACTAAATAAGCGCTATCAATTTCAAGTTGGCGAATCAAAACATCCTTTGTGTAATCACCACTGCGAAGCATGGGTTTGATGATTTCCTCTTCAAGAATGCGGCAATAATCACAGTAACTTGCAGATACCTCCAGCATGATAATTTTATTACTGTTAGCGGCTTCTTCACTAAGGGCTGAAAAGTTTCTTAATGAGGAAATTTGTACGAAGGGTAGGTCATCTTCATCATATTCAACGGCATGTAATGAGAATGTGGTTAGCAATAGGAGCGTTAAAAGGTGGAATAGAAGGGGCTTAATCATGTTTGATAGTACGCATAGGGAAGGTATTGCGTTTTATTCAGACGCGAATGGCACTTAATTTAAGAAAAATTTGATTATCAAGTTCGTCATACCGGCATGTTTTTAGCCGGTATCCATCTAGTAGAGAGCATAATATAATCATTTTATACCAATCTAAAACATGGATTCCGGCTAAAAGCACGCCGGAATGACAGTGAGCGGCATTAAGTAATGTGTCATTCTATTTAGACGCTAATATTTGCAAACAGTTCATTTTATTATTAAGGACTTAATAGCGTAAGAGCTTCTTCCGCACTTTCTAATGCACCCTCTATGTAACCGCCGTGTTCGCGTGCGACTTCAGTCCCTGCTAACACCATCTGGTTATCCCACAGTGCACGTGGCATATTCGCCGGATATTGTGGGTGGTGAGGGGGTGTACTGAGATCAATTTCTGTTGTTGTGAGTTGTTCCAGACTCCAGTCTTTTATCTGTATGTCTTTTATGCTTTTACTTTCTTCGCCAAATAAACGATGTAGCTGTGCCAAGCACAGCTTTATTAACTGCTCGGTATTTATTTGTTTTCTTTGGTGTGCATTTAATCCGACAAATGAAGTAAGGGCGAAGCTGCTTTCGTCTGCTGGCGAACCATCGTAGATTTCTGTTAATGGGCCGTGGCGACTAAATACTTCACCCGACAATTTTTGTTCGCGCCAAAAAGGTTTGTCATAGATGAATACAATTTTACAGTGTCCGGCCATCCAGGTGGGAGTATTTTCCCACAACTGAATAACATCGACAGGCAGTGTAGGGTGAAAATTTATTGATGACTGTGTTAGACGAGGAGGAAGAGCAAGGACTATTTTATCGGCAGTGTAGATTATCGTTTTTTCACCATTGACCCCGTGAATGCGTAGCAGTGAGCCTGCGGTAGAATCAGATTTTTCTATCGAGCTTACCCGTGTGTTCAAGTGAACTGAATTATCGGATAATTTACTTTGCAGTGTTTTTATTATTTTGTTGGCACCGCCGGAGATGCGGTAAGACATTTCATGTGATGATTGATCGTTATAACGTTCTATGGTATCTGCATCCAGCTCATATAACATATCACCATTCGTGTTCTGTTTGAACACATCGATATTTAAGTTCGAAAGTAGTTGCTGCAGTCGGGGTTGAAATTCAGGCCAGACCCAGGCTGGGCCCATATCGATGCATCCGTTTACGTTGCCGTTGATTTGAGGTGATAATATTCGGCCGCCTGTCCGATTTCTTGCTTCAAGAACGATGACATCTTGATTGTTATTTTGGAGTTTCCACGCGGTAAAGAGGCCGCTTAAGCCTGCGCCAATGATAATAATCGAATGATGTTCAGTAGCTGACATGTTTGCAGTGTATTAGTTTACCGTTGCCATTACCATGTTAGGTCGTCTGGAATCTGGTAATCAGAATAAGGGTCGTTCTCATCTGTGCGTTGCTCCTCTTGTTCTTTCTCGAAGATAATAATACGTTTTTCATTTCGCTGCCGAATTTTCTCGGCAATGTTTAGTGGAACCAGTTCGTATCGGCCGTCGATACGAGCAATGCCAAGTTTACCAAGTGCAATCTGTTGCTTCATCTCTGCATTGATGTAGATGCGATTGACTTTTTTTCGGTGTTCGAAGTTGTATGGAATATCGCAGTTTTCATCACGTTCGATGCCGTTATTCGAGATGAGTTGGTTTATCTCGGAGGAGATGGCTTTGTTTTTAGCTTGTTCCTGTTTTTTCTGGTTTAAAGCCTTATCTCGTTTTGCTTTCTCTTGTGCGGCTTGCTGAATTTTTAATTTGACCTCATTAACGACTTCTTCTTTTGACTGTCGCTGTTTCTTATTACTTCGAGCCTTCTCTTGATTGGCCTTTTTAACCTGTTTTTTATTAACCAGGCCAGCTTTAAGGAGTTGGTCTTGGAAGGGATTGCTCATCGATACCGAGTCCGTGTTATGTATAAGGCGTATATTATATGCCGTTTGTTCACCGGATACCAAAAAGCATCGAAATATGTAGAGCCTTACGTTAAGATAATGTTCCAATTATTCAATTTTTACCGTGTTTTTGAAGGATTATATATGAAGTTTTTTTTGGCTCTATTACTATTGTGCGCTACATCTGCTTTTGCAGAAATTTATAAATGGACCGATGAAAATGGCAATGTCCATTTTGGAGATAATCCAAATAATAAAGAAAAAGCAACAGAATTAAAAATTGATACGGAGTCCAGAACGGGGGTTACGCACTCATCAGGTCGAAACAAGGATCGTGATCGTCTATTGAAAAATCGCGCTGAGGAAAGAGTTGAAAAAGCCAAAAAGAAAAAGAAGTATGAGGCCAAAAAGAAGAGGATGAGAAGGAAATGTTTGTTGGCTAAAGACGGTCTGGATCAACATTTAAGGGCAAGTGCAATCTATAAGGTCGATTCCAAGGGTGAACGAAAATATTATTCAACCAAACAGCGAGCCAAGAGTTTGAAGCGACTTCAGAAATCTATATCCAAGTATTGTAGCTATTAAAGTAAACTTTTTTAGTTGCCCCTTAAGTGACAAAAGGACGTATAATTTTGCGTTTATCGAGTGATTAAGGCGTTTGTTTTAATGCTTTAGTTAAATAGTCAGAAATAAAATCAACTACCGCTCGAATTCGTGCCATGTGTCGCAAATCTTTGTGATAGACCATCCAGACGTTATGTGAGGGTAAATTGGCAGCTTTAAACAAAGGGATTAGATTTCTGTTGGCTTGGGATAGCACCATCGGTTGTATCGAAATGCCAATTCCTGATGTGGTTGCTTTGAAACGGGTAACCGTACTGTCGCTGCTTAATATTCGTAATGATTCTTCGGTGTGATTAAGTAGCCACTGATTTTCTGGCAAGATAGATAAGTGGTCACCGTAGGTGATGACTTGATGTTGTCGCAAATCTTTTAATTTATCGGGTAGGCCGTGACTTTTCTCATATTTTTTTGAAGCGTATAACCCCATCTTCATTTCGCCCAATTTTTTGATGACCAAATCGGTTTCTTCCGGCCGAAATAACCGTACGGCAACATCAGCCTCGCCCTGCGTCAGATTGGCGGTGGTGGCAGAGACGTTGAAGATGAGTTTTACATCTGGATAGGCCTTGTAAAATTTATCGAGCGCGGGAATAAGTAGCTCCTGCCCCAAACCCTCGGGTAGTGAGAGTCTTACTGTTCCTGAAGCATGTTCTTCACCGCCTTGAACGACACGTTGAATCTTGACCACTGATTGCTGAATTTTCTTTGCTTGTTCGAATACGGCCTGGCCTTCTTCGGTAAGGCTGATGCCTTTTACCGAGCGCTGAAATAATTTAACACCGAGCGTGGTTTCCAGTGTATCAATGTGGCGACCTATTGTTGGTTGGTTCGAATTAAGTGCCTTTGCAGCAGCAGACAAACTACCTGCTTCGGCAGCGGCTAAAAAGTAACGTAATCCATCCCAATTCATGTTATTCATATTTGAATATTATATAGTTATTTTTTACCGTATACGAAGACAATTTGTGTTGCTACATTAGTGTTGAGAATATTTTAGTGAGGTTGTTATGCGTAAACATTTAGAGTTTCATAGTAAATTAATAGAAGTGAGTCTTTCAGCGGATGCGGCAATGCAAAGTCAAAAATTAGAGACAGTATTGATGATTGAAATACAGGTGTACTTCAGTTGCTTGTTAGGAAAACGACTGGCTTATTACACTGAGCAACCACTAGAGGGGGCGTGGCAAGTGGAGCCTGAGCAGTTTGCTACGATGTTAGAAGATTCTGAAAAGCTGACAGAAAATATATACATACGATTTAATACGGTGATGACTAAGGATTGTCCGGTTTCAGATTATGTAGGGCCACCGCCAGTAACCGATTTTACAATTACAAATCAAAAACCCTATGTACCGAGCTGGTTAAATATTGATTTCAGTAATAATTTGTGGTCAGGCAACTATGGCTGGTCAGTAAGTGCTATTGACCATGAAAATACTAAGCAGGTAAGAGGGCAGGCTATTAAGAGGGTGGCGTAGCATTCAGATAATTCATTAAATGAGCGAGGTGATTTAATCGAAGTGTTTGATTCGAGACGGTAATAAACTTAATATTAGCGTACTAAAAATTACGCTGAAACTGATATGAAACAAAAAATCATGACCATGCTTGAGTTGCAGGACGCAATGAATACAAAAGTTAATGCTGACTGGCGCACTGCTGGTAACGAATGGTATCGCGCCATCTGGATGGAAGCCTCTGAGATGCTTGAACACTATGGCTGGAAATGGTGGAAGAAGCAGGAGCCTGATGTCATGCAGGTGAAACTGGAAGTGGTGGATATTGTGCACTTTGCCTTGAGTATCCGGCTGGAGCAAAATAAACCGTTAGATGAGACGGCTATATTGATTGCCAGTGAATTTGAAAATTCGATGCAGGCTGAAGATATTAAAAAGTCCATCGAATGTCTGGCTTTGTTAACGTTGACTGATCAGGGTGCGCACTTTACTTTTATTGCGGGCATCATGAAACAGCTCGATATGTCCTTGGATGAACTGTATGAGATATATGTTGGTAAAAACGTATTGAACATGTTCCGGCAAGATAATGGCTATAAAGAAGGAACCTATAAGAAGATATGGAATGGTCGTGAAGATAATGAATATCTTGCGGATATTTTGAAACAGCTCGATACCGATAGTCAGACTTTTCAGAATGATGTTTATGCGGCGCTGTCTCAGGAGTATGTGTCTTGAGTCTCGACTTTTGACATTGTGTATTTAGCTGTCTCGTTCCCACGCTCCTGCGTGGGAACACATAGGGCAATAGGTAGACTCGTTCTCCAGTAATGTGGCAATTGTATATGTGAGCACTGGTTTTAATCTAATACTTGTTGCATCCTTTTAACGCTATGCATTACCACGCAGGAGCGTGGGAACGAGATAAAAATCGCAGATCATGAAGAATACTTCTGATGTGCGATTTTTTTTGCCCTAACAAAAGCTTGTGTATTTGGTGTATTGTCGCCATTATCAGTAAACATGATTTGAAAGGAGAGTTACCATGAACGAAACTGATATTTTTGATTTAATTTTTAACTTTTGGGTGGGGTTTGCCGTACTAATGATTGTACTGGTGAAGTCCTCTGTTAAGTTCGTTCCACAGAACCGAGCCTATGTGGTTGAGCGTTTTGGTAAATTTAATAAGAGTATGGAGGCGGGGCTTAATTTTTTAGTGCCTTTTATTGATAAAGTTGCTTATGA
>UOFE01000003.1_pt1 | contig 51457 bp, 41 predicted proteins | sample 1988381 | NCBI WGS metagenome assembly UOFE01 (sample SAMEA4712194, study PRJEB27164) | hydrothermal vent metagenome | biome: marine basaltic hydrothermal vent biome; feature: marine hydrothermal vent; material: mineral | place: Pacific Ocean | collected 2011-06-14/2011-07-23 | depth 1689 m
AGAATAAGCAGGTCAAACAACTATTTTAAAATTAATTGAACCCTTTGCAGAAAAGGGGCGACCCATCAGCACACAAGTTGTTCACGGACCATGAAAAAAAGCATGAAATATGAACAATGCAAATATAAGAACCTTTAAATATTCACAATCTCACTTAAAACAAGGAGAGAACACATGAACAACAAAACGACTTCGACGAATAGAAACCTGTATTTTTCTTTATTGCTGCCTTTATTTTTATCTGCCTGTGGCGGAGGTGGTGGCGGTTCGAGCGCACCGGGTGTCAGCTCTACCTCACCGGCGGACAATGCCAGTGAGGTGGCACGCAATAGCAACATCACCGCAACGTTTAATAAAGACATCTTAAACACCTCGGTAGATGCGACCAGCTTTACATTGGCAAAATCGGGTACAGAGAATACCGCGGGTAGCGTCAACTTCGACGGTGCAGGCAATATCGCAACCTTTACCCCAACAAACTCCCTTGCCAACCTCGCCAATTACACAGCCACCTTAAGTACTGCCATTATCGACCTAAGCGGCAATGCATTGGCAAGTAATTACAACTGGTCTTTTACCACCGCTGATGGTGCCTGGGGCAGTGCTGTGCCAATTGAGACCGATAATGCAAGCAGTGCAAGTCGGCCACAAATTGCAGTTAATAAAACAGGGCAAGCTGTTGCCGTGTGGGTTCACGATGTCGATGGTGCGGGTGGGATTAGTCTTAGAGCAAGCCGATATACCCCTGGCAGCGGTTGGGGTAACGCAGAACAAATAGCTGCTGACGGTATTTCTACTACTCGAGGCCCTCAAATTGCCATTGATAGCAAGGGCAATGCAACAGCTATATGGGTACAAAATGAAGGAGCGATTTTCAATATTTGGTCAAATCACTTTACACCTGATACTGGCTGGGAAGGCGCTGAACGAATAGAAATAGCCACCGGGGTAGGCAATGCCTTTACCCCTAAAATTGTTGCTAATGATGATGGCGTTATGATCGCGGCATGGTATCGCAATGAAGCTAACCCTAGTGGACAACCCTTTTTTATTTGGACAAATCGTTTTACGCCGCAAACGGGTTGGGGAGTAGCCGAGCAGATAAGCAATGATGGGATATTTCCTGGCATTGTAATAGCTAACAACGGCACCGCTATGATCACCTGGACAGCAAGTGTCTCCTCAAATACAGATCCCCTATTTCATTACTCAAAACAATTTACTCCGGCTAACGGTTGGGATAGTACCGCTAAGTTAATAGACTCAGGGCAAGATGCCTTTTTTGACAGGGAACCGGCGTTGGATAAAGATGATAACCCTGTTGTACTTATTCGAAGCAGAACCGCTCTGTGGCTAAAACGCTATTCAGAAGCTAATGGCTGGGGGGCAGCAGAGCCAATAACCATTAGTGATACCGCCACACAAGTTTTGTTAGCTAAATTTAGCATTGATAGTGAGGACAACATTCTCGCTGTATGGCAGGAGAGAAATGGTTCATCACTACAAAATCTTTGGGCTAACTCTTTTATTCCAGGCACTGGCTGGGGCACGGCTGAATTGATAGAAATAAAAGATGAGCGTGATGTTGAAGCACAGCAGTTAGTGGTTGATAGTAGTGGCAATGGCATCGTATTGTGGCAACAATCAGACGGAACCCGTAAAAATATATGGGGAAACCGTTTTAGTAAGGGAGCTGGCTGGGGGACTGCCAAATTAATAGAAATAGAAAACGGAGGCGATGCCCGACGGGTGCAAGTCGGCATCGACAGCAACGGCAACGCACAGGCGGTGTGGCAGCAATCCGATGGCGCACGCACTAGCATCAGGACTAATCGTTTTGAATAAACCCGCCAGTTAATCCTCTTGCTTAAACCACATTAACAGCAATACGCTGGTGGTGTGGGGCAAGAGGATAGCACCCATTAGAGCATCGTGGTGAATCGGTTCGATTAATTGATCGGGCGTAGTTTTTTGGGCAAACCGTAAGTGGCTATGCTCTGTAAAAATATATTGAACCTGATAGTTACATTGCTCGACATAGAGATAACACTGCCAAATTGATTTGTTGAAAGAAAACAGAATAGGCAATGTGAATTTTATTAATATCGATAACAATTATATAACGCAATATTTAAGGAATAAATTATGAAGATTAAAAATTTAATATTATTAGCTTGTGTGCTTAACATGCCAATACAGTCAGCTTTATCAGAAACTGCCAAAGGTTTTGTGCCGGCATCCGCAACTAAATCAAACGTAGCAACACCTGGCAAAGCACCGACTGTCTCAAATGGTAGGTCAGTTAAAGGGCCGGTATCAATTGCAGGCCCTGGTAGTAGTCCTTCATCGGGTGCTCTTCAAAAACCCGCAGTGACAGGTGGTGTAAATGCGGTAGTCAATCCAATGTTAAAGCCAAATTTGATTATAACGTCAGTGGGCCCACGGGACGAGATTTGCTCTGATGCTTGTTCATCAACGCTTAAAAAAATGGGACTTGGTAAACCATGCAGTCCGATTATCGTTACTGTTAAAAATATAGGTTCAGCTAATGCAGGTACTTTTGGTGTCAATCTTTCATACCCGCACTGGGAAGGGTATGTATCGACTGTAGGTAAGATGGTCTCTGGTTTGGCGAGAGGTCAAAGTGCTTATGTAGAGTTTTCTGGAAATGCAGAAGTGGAAATATACAAATTAAATAAACGGACTATTGTAAGAGTCGATTTCGTTGGAACAGTAGATGAAAGCAATGAAAACGATAATCAAAAATATGTATATTTTCGGTGAGTAAATAAAATCTATTACAGTAAAACGAGGCCAAAGAACCGTTGTCTTTGGTCTCGTTTTCGCCAGTCTTGTGGCACTTGTGGCGGTGGCAATGACAGCGGCGGTGCACCTTCATCCAGTCAGTGAAAATATATTGAACCCGATAGTAACGTCGCACGACTCAGAGTTAACACAATCAAATTGATCTATTTTGAGAAGAAATAGAGCATGTAAATTTTATTAACATTAATAATAAATATTTAAGGAGAAAATCATGAGAATCAAAAATTTAAGATTACTAACTTCCGCTAAGCCTCTTGCTTTCGCTATTTCTACCGCATTAAGTATAGGCGTTTCCACACAGGCTTATGCCGAAGTTGGCGATAAATTAGGTACTGAATTTCTAGTCAATACAGTGACTGCTGAAGAAAAACAAGAGCCTGCCATTGCAACTAATGAGGCAGGCAACTCTGTGATTACCTGGTCGAGCCGAAATCAAGCCTCTGCCAATGGTGGTTATGATATTTATGCACAACGCTATGATACTAATGGTGCAAAAACAGGTAATGAATTTTTAGTCAATATCGTGGGCAGTGGCGATAAAAACACACCCGATGTTGCCATGGACGCGAACGGTAATTTTGTTATCGTATGGCGAAGCAATCTACAAGATGGTGATGGTTTTGGTATTTATGGTCAACGCTATAATACTAGCGGCGTTAAAATTAATAGTGAGTTTTTAGTTAACACTAATATAGTTGATAATCAAGAAAGTCCTAAAGTTGCGATGGATGCTGACGGCGACTTTGTGGTGACATGGCAAAGTTTTAGCGCTGGTATCGATTACGATATTCATGCCCAAAGGTATAGCGCTGATGGTAATGTTATTAGTGGTGAAATCACCATTAATACTGAAATAAATGATGAACAATCAAACCCCAGTATTGCGATGAATACTGCTGGTGATTTTGTAGTGAGTTGGCAGGGTGTAAATCAAGCTCTTGGTGGTTTTGATATTTATAAACAACAATATCAAGCGAATGGACTTTCCGTAGGTGGAGAGGTGAGGGTAAATACTACTACTAATAATAATCAATTAAACCCGAGTATTGCGATGGATGCGAGTGGTGCTTTTGTTATTGCTTGGGATAGTTTGGGTCAAGAACCTCTACCCGCCACATCAGGTGGCAGCACTCAACTTGGGGTTTATGCTCAGCGATTTGATGCTGCTGGAAATACAGTAGGTACTGATTTTTTAGTTAATACGGAAACAACGGATAGTCAATCAAACCCCAGTATTGCGATGAATGCTGATGGCGACTTTGTAGTGAGCTGGCAAAGCGAGAACCAAACGGCTGCGGTAAATGGTGTTTATGATGTCTACGCCCAACGTTTTAGCAATGATGGTAATAGCGCCGGTAGTGAGTTTTTGGTGAACACAGAAATAGAGGACAATCAATCAGCTCCAGTTGTTGCGATAAATGGTAATGGTGAATTTCTTATAGCATGGCAAAGCAACAACCAAGTTCTCGGTGGAGTCATTGATATTTATGCGCAACGCTATGAAGGGAAAGTCACGAGCACATTACCCACAACAACAAATGAAAGTAATGGTGGCGGTGGCGGTGCGCTAAGTTGGTTAATGGGCACCTTGCTCTTACCCTTCATATTTGGAAGAAGACGAAAAACTAATAGCGCTAAAATATAAAAATATTTTAACTGCAACAAACAAAGAAACGCATACTTTACTGTCTCATTTAAGGCAAGGAAAGAACACATGAACAATAAAACCACTACGACAAATAGAAATCTGTATTTTTCTTTATTGCTGCCTTTATTTTTATCTGCCTGTGGTGGCGGTTCGAGTTCTTCTGCGCCAAATGTCAGCAGTACCACACCTGTGGACAATGCAAGCAACGTAGCACGCAGCAGTAACATCACCGCAACCTTTAACAAAGACATCTTAAACACCTCGGTGGATGCGACTAGCTTTACGCTGGCAGAGTCGGGTGCAAATAATACCGCAGGCAGCGTCAGCTTCGACGGCGAAAACAACGTAGTTAGTTTCAACCCAGACAGTCCCCTTGCGATGCTCTCCACTTACACCGCAACATTAAGTACCGCCATTATCGATCTAGGCGGCAATGCGCTAGCAAGTAATTACAATTGGTCCTTTACCACTGCTGATGGTGCTTGGGGCAGTGCAGTGCTAATCGAGGATGACACAGGTAATGCACGCGATCCACAAATCGCTTTTGATGCTAACGGCAATGCACTGGCAGTGTGGTCACAAACCGAGAGTAGTGGCAATAATAATATATGGGCAAATCGTTTTGATGGTATAGATTGGGGTATGGCAGCGATAATTGATGACAACATAAGTGCTTCAAGTAATGCAACCGAACCACAAATCATTATGGATAATAACGGCAATGCGTTGGCGGTGTGGCAGCAATCTGATGGCGGTATCTCTAACATTTGGACAAACCGTTTTAATGGAACAAGTTGGGGCACAGCCGTGATGATTGAAACCGATAATGGTTCTGCATTCGTTCCGAAAATTGCTGTTGACAGTAATGGTAATGCGTTGGCGGTGTGGCAGCAATTTGATGGCAGCGTCACTAATATTTGGGCGAATCGTTTTGATGGCACAAGCTGGAACACCGCTGAAAAGATAGAAACCACTGATACAGGCAATGCATTCGATCCACAAATTGCATTTGATAGCAGTGGTAGAGCACGGGCGGTTTGGTCACAAAACAATGGCAGTGTTGACGATATTTGGTCAAACCGTTTTAGTGGCACAAACTGGGGTAGTGCTGGGAAGGTTGAAACCATTGATACAGGTGATGCGTCTAATCCACAAATTGCCTTTGATGCTAACGACAATGCGCTAGTAGTGTGGAATCAAAACGATGGCATACGCGATAACATTTGGTTTAATCGTTTTAATAGTAATGGAAGCCTAGGCACAGCAGAGCAGATTGAGACCGAAAATTTAGGCGATGCATTTGACCCGAGCATTGCTGTTGATAATAACGGCAACGCGTTGGCAGTGTGGATTCAAAATGATGGTGTGCGTTATAACATCTGGGCTAACCGGTTTAGTGATTTAAGCTGGGGTAATGCTGAGCTGATTGAAGTTGATGATATAGGCGATGCATTAAGTGCACGAATTGCTGTTGATAATAATGGTAATGCGATAGCGGTGTGGAGACAAAGCGATGGCGACCGCGATAACATGTTGGCGAACCGTTTTAATGGCACAAGTTGGGGAAATGCTGAGCTGATTGAAGTTGACGATATAGACGATGTGTTTAGTCCACAAATTGCTATTGATACTAATGGTAATGCCTTGGCAATATGGACGCAAGACGATGGAACTCGTAATAACATCATGGTAAATCGATTCGAATAAACGGCTGGGGTGTGGTTTTGGGATTATGCCGTAAGTGGATTTGCTCTGTAAAAACACATTGAACCAGATGGTAACGTTGTACGACTCAGAGTTATTGCAGTCAAATCGATCTGTTAATAGAGGCATATGTAAGGTCGGCGCGAGATGCGATTTAAATGATTTTGTAAAAGTAAAAAATGTAATAACAATTGTTTCAGTTTGAAAATAATTCGTTATAAACGTGTATAGATATTCTTAAAAAGGGTTTTTAAAATGAAAAAAAATAAAAAAATATTTTCTTATAAAGCAATGCTCATTTTTAGTTTGATTGTTAGTGTTGTTTCAATATCTAATGTTAATGCGGCAGGTAAAAAAGGGCCGGCAAATACGGGTCAAAGAGATCGTTGGTGTTTTGCGAAGATGACTGACTGTATCGATGATATAGAAGTGGCATGTGGAGATGGTAACGACATTTCTACAAGGCTTTGTGAATCGAGCGAAACCACTGCTTGTGAAGGTGCTTTTGGAGATTCTTCTACTTGCATGACGCGTGCTAGGATTACGGGTGGTTTTAACAAAAAGACTCTTGTTCCTCAAACAGGTTTTATAGCGCCACCACCAACCAATAATGGACCAATTCGAACACAAATAAAACCAGTAGCACCCGTTAGTAGACCATTGGTTGCACCGACAAAAAAGACCCATACCATGCCAGTAGTCACGCAACCAAAAACGAGAACCATGAGTGCGCCGACTATACAACCTGTCACAAAGCAACGCGTAGAAAAACCGATGAAACGTAAAGTGGCAACGCCTGCATCAACAAACAAGAATAAAAAGTTAATAAGACAAGTTGCACCTGCTACTTCAAAAGGCGTAACACCAAAATTAAATCAACCTGTAATGCGTAAAATGAATAGCGCGCCTGCGGTTAATGGTAGTAAATCGAAGCCCATGCCAACAAGTAAAAATAATTTTGACGAAGCTGATGCGATATTTGGTAAGCGAACGGGTGTGTTAAATACTCAAGCAAGGTAATAATGCAGCCCTTGGTATAAATGAGAGCAGTTGGCAGAAAGGTTAATTATTAATACCAGCCTGTCATTATCGTGAGCTGGCTCTCGTTATTACGATAATAAAGTCTAGTTCTATACTAGTAAAATGAACCTAACACGCCGTCATCTCGACATAATGGCAAGAGGTGTAAGTTATACCTCAAAATGTACCTTATCTAATAAACAATGTCATAAAAATTACGACACGATTGTATTGGTACTTTGTTTAGGTTTATAAAAATTAGGAGAGTAAGCATGTTTTTTGTGAATATTAAATATTGGTTAAATAAATGGCAATATACGGGTGTAGTGTTATCACTTGTTGTTGCTCCTTTATTGGTTAATGCAGCAGAAATCGGCAGTAATGACTTTTTAATTACCGATGAAGCTTTTGAAAACATTGATTCTGATGTGAGTTATAACTCTATCGATAATCAATATCTAGTCATAAGAGTAGGCACTTTTGATGATGGCGTTCTTCCTTCTGATAAGTATGAAATTTATGGTCAGTTTATTGATGCCGCCACTGGAGCGAAAACAGGTAACGTTTTTCGTATATCGTTTACTGGCATGGATGTAGTAGCTGAAGCGAATGTAACTTCTGCTGACATAACATATAACATAACTAATAATGAATTTTTTATTGTCTGGTCTGCTAGCCAGACAATGAGTGGTGAATTTGAAATTTATGGTTTACGTATTAATGCCTCTACGGGTGTTGCAATAGGTGACAGCGTTCGTCTTTCAGATATGGGGCCCGATGGGGACTTTACTTATGCTGCATTTTTACCTTCTGTTGCTTATAACTCACAAAATAATGAATACTTTGTGGTATGGATGGGTGATGATGATACTGCTCCGCTAGTTAACAATGAGGCTGAAATATTTGGTCAACGCGTTAATGCAAATACAGGCGAAGAGATTGGCGTAGATGTTCGCTATTCAGATATGGGCCCAGACGGAGATACAAATTATGGCGCCAATACCCCTGATGTAAGTTACAACGATAACCGAAACGAATACTTAATTGTTTGGCAAGGTGATGACAATGATGGGGACGCAGTCGATGATGAGTTTGAAATATTTGGCCAACATGTGAACGCAGAAACAGGAGGAGAGATATCAGGGGACAAACGGTTATCCTTTATAGGGATTGATGGGCAAACGCAATATGAAGCACGTAACCCTGCTGTCGCATACAGTTCTATAGAAGATGAATATTTTGTTGTGTACTCAGGTGATGATGCTACTGGTTTTCTAACAGGTGAATATGAAATTTATGGAAATGCAGTCAGGACAGCTCTATCTAAAATAAAAGTGGGAGTCAGGCTGTCTGATATGGGCGACAACGGCTTATCTGGATTTGATGCGCGTAACCCAAGTATAAGCTACAACATTAATAATAATGAGTACTTAGTCGTGTGGCAGGGTGATGATAATACTGGTGCTTTGGTCAATGATGAGTTTGAAATTTATAGCCAAAGAATAAATGCCAGTGATGGTAGCGAAATTGGTCTTGATACGCGTTTGTCAGACATGGGACCTGATGGAGATGCCAGCTATGATGCTGCTTACCCTTCGCTTAGTTTTAACGCTATAAGTAATGAGTATTTTGTTATATGGACAGGGCGTGATGACGTTTTCCCATCATTGAATGGACAGCCCCAGCTTTATGGTCAGCAATTGTCCGGACCGGCAACTGTACGTTTTGTCAATGCAACGCAAAGCGTTCTTGAGAATGCTGGCAGTGCGACAATTGACGTGCAACGTATAGGTGATACCAGCAACACGATTATGGTGGATTACTCGACTGCAAATGGAACAGCGATCAATCCGACTGATTATACATCCGCTTCGGGAACACTGGTCTTTAGTGCAGGCGAAAGCAGTAAAACATTCACCGTTAATGTTACAGATACCAGCGAAGCAGGTGGTGATAGAACGGTTAATATAAGTCTTTCAAATGCACAAGCTGTAGCAGGTGATGCAGAACTGGATTCATTGTTGGCATCGACTGTACTAACTATTAGCGATGCTGATACAAAATCTTCTAAAGGTGGCGGAGCCTTTGATTTACTGACATTGTTACTATTTGGGGTAGTAGCATTAGTGCGAAAGCGTTTGCTTGTATAAATATAGTTTCGCGCATAGACCCGCCCATACAAATTAAAAAATTATAATGTCTCGGAGTTATTACCAATGCTCATGGATTAAAAGTGTCATCGAAGCTAAAATTCAACTAATTCGGCTCGACAGCCGCGCGGCGTTTCATCCATTGACGTAGACTTCTTGTCGCACGTTTAGGGATTTTTCCAACCGGGTGTACTTTTGTTTCACCTTTTAAACCATGTCCTCGGTAACTCATATCACAATAGGCATTGTGTGGTGTAATGCCGGTTAATTGACTCACTTGTTTCAATGCACTGTTCAGTATATGACCATCGTAGGGATTATCCAGGCTTTGGGCAGATACGACCCAGTTATCTTTTGACGTTGTTGTCACAAAAGAAGCCTTTGCACCAAATTCATATCGCTTGTGTATCTTGCCTTTGGCAATACAACGAACCTCAGGTTCATGGATGCTGTAGAGTTTGTTTTTATCGTTTCTCTTTTGATTCAATAAGCGTGTTGAGGGTGATTATCAGACGTTTTTGGCTTCATAACATAGCGGGTGGTCGAAATAGTTAAAAGCATGAACCGCAGAGACGCAGAGAAAAGCTGACTTTTGTTGGTGTGCATGAACTATGTAGGTGTGAATTTATTCGCACGACGAGCGCATACTCTGGCACCTGCGTGCAAATAAATTCACACCTACTAGTTATAGCAATCACAAAACGTTATTCTCAGCCTCCCTGCGGTTCAAGCTTCTGAATATTTAATATTTATTTCAACTTAGGTGTGAGAAATTGCGTGCTGATAACCTGTGCGACGGTTGAGCCTAAGCGATCAGTGAATCGTTGAAGAATGTCGTCTTGAATCGTGTAATCGACGATGGTTTCTTCACCGATGACTTCGCGTGCAACGTAACCGGCACTGGCAAGTTCATCAATCAGACCATTTTTGACGGCGGCTTCACCGGTCCAGATTAAGCCTGAAAACAGACCGTCTACGTCGGTGTTTAATCTGTCACCCCGGCCTTTTTTAACTGAATCTATAAATTGTTTATGAATCTCACTGAGCATGACCTGCAAGTGTTCTTTGGCTTTTTCATTGACCGGAAGGAAGGGGTCGAGCAGGGCTTTGTTTTTGCCAGCGGTTAAGGTGCGGCGTTCTATCCCAAGTTTTTCGATGGCATCAACAAAGCCGAAGTTGTCCATGCGCACACCGATGGAGCCGACGATGCTGGCTTTGTCGGCATAAATTTTATCTGCTGCAGAGGCGATGTAATAACCGCCAGAAGCGCAAATGTCAGTGATAACGGCATATAACGGTGTGTCTGGATATTCGTCACGTAAGCGTTGCATTTCATCATAAATATAACCTGATTGCACCGGTGAGCCACCCGGGCTATTAATTCTGAGAATAACACCCGCAGTGTTTTCATTCTCGAAAGCATTGCGTAATGCAGTCACAATATCGTCAGCGTTCGCTTTTTCGGTGTCCGCTATCACACCCGTTAGTTCGACCAGTGCGGTGTGTTTTTCGTTAACTGATGCGGTTGTCAGGTTGCTGGCTTCATTGAACATGTATATGACAATACCAATGTAGGCAAAGGTTAAAAGTTTAAAAATGATTCCCCAGCGGCGAGAGCGACGTTGTTCTTTTAAACTAGCCTCGGCCAGTTGGGTTACAACTTCTCTTTCCCATGAATTGTTGTCTGACATAATTATTTCCTACAGTGATTCGTATATTCGTTAGTGCGTATTATGGTTTAAATAACTGGATAATTCCGTGATATCGCTTAAACAGATTAACGGATTGTGTTTTTCCAGTGTTTTGGCATCGTGCACACCATGGGTGACGCCGATGCTTTTCATGTCGGCATTGTTTGCCATTTTCAGATCGTGTTCACTATCACCAATCATAAGTGTTTGTGAAGCTGAAAAATTCAGTTCATGTAAAATTTTGTGCAGCATCTCTGGATGCGGTTTTGATTTGTTTTCACCTGCACATTTGGTGGTCGCGAAATGCCTGGCTAATTGATGTTCATCAATCGACTGCTGTAATCCAGCACGGCTTTTTCCGGTTGAAATAGCCAGCGTGTAACCGTCATCACGAAGCCCATTCAATAGTGTATCAACGCCCGCAAATAAGGGCGCAGGTACAGTGTTTTCATGCAGGTAATGCTGACGATAAGCATCAGCAATATTGTTTAGTTCGATGGCATGTTGAAGTTTGTCTAGCTCAGGGTGCAACTTTTCTATGGCTTCGCTCAAACCCAGGCCAATCACATTTTTAGCCTGTGTTTCACTAACCTCCATTTTAACGACACTTTTACTGGCGAATTGAATGCTGGTCACGATGCGTTCGATGGAGTCGACCAAGGTGCCGTCCCAGTCAAATATTAGAAGTGGAAAAGGTTTCATTTTTTTAGCTTTGTCAGTAATGTTTCGAGGTCTTCGCTTAAAGGCGCGTCTATTGTTATAGGGTCGGCAAGCGGTAAATACAACTGTTTAGCATGGAGGAAAAGGCGTTTTAATCCAAGTTCACGAAAATGACGATTAGCCGCTTTGTTGCCGTATTTGCTATCGCCTAAAATGGGAAAGCCGGTGTGCTCGGCATGGACACGAATCTGATGAGTGCGACCGGTTTCGATGGTGACCTTCATCAGCGTGCAAATATTTGATGGGTCAGCATCGAATATTTGTAACGGCTCGAAGTGACTGATTGCCTGGTCACCGGTTTTATCGACCTGCATAATATGTTCGCCACCACGTTTTATTTTACTGATGCCGACATCAATGGTTTGTTTTTTACCGGTCCAGCACCCCGCGAGCAGGGCAGTATAGGTTTTTTCGATGTACACCATTTTTTCATGGCGCAGTAGTTCATGTAGCTCAGCGAGTATTTGCCGATTTTTTGCCAGTAACAGGCAACCGCTGGTCTCACGGTCTAAACGATGCACCAGTTCAAGCGGTTGTTCGGGATCTATCTTTCGAAACGCTTCGATTACGCCAAATCGTAATCCACTGCCTTTATGAACGGCGATACCTGAAGGTTTGTTGATGGCAATAATATCGTTGTTCTCGAAGATAATCGCTTGCTTTAGCTGCTTGATAACACTGTCTGGAATGGTAAAATCCTGCTCTTCATTGATGTGAACAGGCGGAATGCGCAAGATATCGCCGGCTTGTAACTTGTAATGCGCTTTTTTCCGACCGCTGTTCACTCTGACCTGACCACTACGTAAAAGCCGATAAATATGACTTCTGGGGACGCCTTTCAAGTGTTTGAGCAGAAAATTATCAATACGTTGGCTCGCTTGTGCCTCGCTGATGGTGACCTGACTGACGTTATTCTGGTTTATTTGCATAGTGAGCTAAGTTTCTGATAAATATGGTTGACCGCGGGTGCGCATTTTGACAGACTTGGTGGCTTAAATGCCAGTATTAGATTTTTTAGCTGTATGAGTGGCCTTCAGTGGTTACATCATGTACTGATGCATTTGACAGGACGAAACTGAAAAAACGTGCCGATAACAAAAATAACACGTATATATAAAGGACTACATACTTGATGAACGGTCATCAAGGCAGCCAAGTTGCTGCATAATCGCTGAAGTTAACCACCAGAATCTATTGTTTCGTTACATTTAAGGAACTTTAAGGATTGTTGGTTAGGTCAGGCAAACTGATTTTAGGTGTTTGAAGTAGCGGCGCAGGCCGTAAGAGCAAATACAACAACCCATAAATAAAAACTATTTATTAATGATTTTCCCGTTATTGAACGCTAACCACGCCATAACTCTGTCAGAGCCGGTCTCACTCGAGCTAACATTATTAATGTTGCTGATGTTTGTCTGTTTCTGTGCATTTATGTCTATGGAAAGACGATTTTTTGCAAGCAGCCAGGAAGGCGAAACGAAGCAGTATGTAGCGCGTTTATTGCCATTTTTTAATGTGCAAAACGCTCTGCTGGCGCGTGTAGAAAGTATCAGTACGGGGCCAACAACAGGTTTAACTGCAAATGAAAAGAATTCTTATCAACGCAGTCCAGAAAGAAGAAGTTCGAGTGGCGATGGTCGATGGCCAGCAACTCTACGATCTGGACGTGGAAGTCCCATCCCGGGAACAAAAAAAATCCAACGTATACAAAGGTAAAATTACCCGTGTAGAACCAAGCCTCGAGGCTTGTTTTGTTGACTACGGCGCGGAACGCCATGGATTTTTGCCTTTCAAAGAAGTGTCACGCATGTACTTCACCGAAGAAGCACAGAAAGCATCTGGCCGTCCCGATATTCGTACCGCTATTAAAGAAGGACAGGAAGTTGTTATTCAGGTGGAAAAAGAAGAGCGTGGCAATAAGGGGGCGGCACTAACAACATTTATTAGTCTGGCTGGGCGCTATCTTGTGCTGATGCCAAACAATCCTCGTGCCGGCGGTGTCTCACGACGCATCGAAGGTGAAGACAGAAACCTTATTCGCGAAGCATTAAGTCAACTAGAAGTCCCTAATGGTATGGGGCTAATCGTGCGTACAGCCGGTGTTGGTCGTAACTCTGAAGAGCTGCAATGGGACTTAAACTACTTATTGCAACTTTGGACGGCTTTCGAAAAAGCGGCGGCAGAACGCCCGTCACCATTTTTGATTTATCAGGAGAGTGACGTGACAACACGCGCGCTACGAGATTATTTCAGAAATGATATTGCAGAAGTGCTGATTGATTCGAAAGAAGTTTATGATCAGGCGATGGATTTTGTCTCGCAGGTCATGCCAAACAGTGTTAGCAAAATTAAGTTTTATGAAGATACCGTGCCGCTGTTCAACCGTTTCCAGGTGGAAAATCAGATTGAATCGGCTTACCGACGCGAAGTACAGCTGCCATCTGGCGGTGCTATCGTAATCGATCACACTGAAGCGCTTATCTCGATCGATATTAACTCGGCGCGTGCGACTAAAGGCAGTGATATTGAAGAGACGGCCACCAATACCAATCTAGAAGCGGCGGATGAGGTTGCACGTCAATTACGCCTACGCGATCTCGGTGGGTTAGTGGTAATCGACTTCATTGATATGATGAATAATCGTAACCAGCGTGCAGTCGAAAAACGCCTGAATGAAGCGGTGCAAAATGATAGAGCGCGTGTACAGATAGGGCGTATTTCTCGTTTTGGTCTCATGGAAATGTCACGCCAACGTTTGAAGCCTTCATTGGGTGAGTCAACACAGATTGTGTGTCCACGTTGTACCGGACAGGGTACGATTCGTACGGTTGAATCTTTATCTTTATCGTTGGTTCGCATCCTCGAAGAAGAAGCATTAAAAAATGGCACAGCACGCGTCGATATACAGGTGCCTATCGACGTGGCAACCTATATGTTGAATGAAAAACGACAGGTTATTGCTGAGATCGAAAAACAAAGTGGTGTGCACATATTGATTGTTGCTAATCCGACTTTAGATACACCGCAATACAAAGTTGAGCGTGTTCGTAAAAATGATTATGACGAAAACGATGAAACGGCTAGTTATCAGCGTGCAGAAATCGAGACGCAATATAATGTTGATGTGACACAGGAAAAACCGATTCAGCCAGAGCAGGCAGCTGTTTCGTCAATTTCACCAGGTCGTCGTCCGACGGTTAAAGCACCAGAAGTTATTGAAGAAAAGGTTAGTTCGCCAAGCTTGTTTGGCAAGATTGTTTCTATTTTCAGTGGCAGTAAAGACGAGCCGGAAGAAGAAACGGATGAAACCAGACAAAAATCGAATCGAGGTCAGCGACAACGTGGTGCTCAGCGTGGCAATAATCGCAATAGCGGCGGCAATCGTGGTGGTCAAAATCGCAACCGAAATCGCAACCGAAATCGTAACCGTAGTCAAGATAAAAAACAGGATGTTAAGCCGTCCGCCCAAAACCCAAATCAGAAGGCAGATAAACCGCAATCTAAAGAGGGTGCTGATAAGAATAAAAGCACCGGCCAGTCTGGTGGCCAGTCCAATCGAAATCGCCGTCGTCGCGGGAGTCGTTCAAAAAATAGTGATTCATCTAATAATAATGATTCGCCTAATAAGAATGAAACAAACGATAAGGTAAATAAAAACACCCATGCGGATTCGGGTTCGGCTAATCAGCAGAAGCCGGCAGAAAACAAGCCTGAGGGCAAGTCTGAAAACAAGTCAGAAGATAAGCAGAGACAGGAGAATAAACCATCTGCGCAAAAGCAGAGTGGCTCGACTTCTGGTCAATCAGATAACCCCGTGTCCGATAAGCAGCCTACGTCAAATGAAAATCGATCAGCGGCATCGGTTATAAAAGATAAAAGTTAACTGCCAGGAAAGGGTTCTCTCGTTCCCACGCAGGAGTGTGGGAACGAGAGAAAAGGTTAGTTAGAAGCTAAAACTCGTTTCGCAGTTGATTGAGTAAACCTTCAGACGCGTCTTCAACCAGATTGAGCACTATTTCAAATCCGCGACCCTGTCCATAATACGGGTCAGGTACTTCAGATTCATGACTGTTACCAAATTCCAAAAACAGATGAATTCTGTCTTCATAACCAGCAGGGCAGATGGCTAGCAGATCGTCTTTATTACTTTCATCCATCGCGATAACGTAATCAAACGTTGAAAAATCGTCGACACTAACGCGGCGCGCACGTTGTTGGGTTAAATCGACATTACGTTTAAGTGCGGCATCAGTAGCACGACTATCAGGTGAGTTGCCAACATGATAGGCATGGGTACCGGCCGAGTCGATAGAAAATTGATCATTCAGATTGGCTTGTTCAACCTGGTGACGAAACACGCCTTCCGCTGTTGGTGAGCGACAAATATTGCCCATGCAGACAAATAATACTTTTACCATGTGTAATGCCTCGTGCATTGGCAGTTATATTGAAAAGCATAGTTTACATTATTGGCGAAGTGCTTAGTTAGCGCTTCCATCACTAATCCGTTAAAATTCCATTGATTCATAAAACATTAATTAAAAAAGAAAATGCTAAAGATACATAACAGTCAGACTCGAAAAAAAGAAGAATTTAAACCAATTGAAGCAGGCAAGGTGAAGATGTATGTCTGCGGCATGACGGTTTATGATTTGTGTCATCTCGGGCATGCACGTGTGCTGGTCGTTTTCGATACGGTAACCCGGTATTTGCGATACAGCGGTTATGACGTAACGTATGTGAGAAACATTACCGATGTCGATGACAAGATTATTAATCGCGCCAATGAAAATAATGAAGATTTTTCAGCTTTGACGAAACGTTTTATCGAGGCGATGCATGAGGATGCCGCAGAGTTAGGTGTTTTGCCACCAGATGAAGAGCCGTGTGCGACTGCGTCGATGGATGACATTATCAAAATGGTGGAAATTCTCATCGAAAAAGGTAATGCCTACGTGACGAAAGTGGGCGGTGATGTTTATTACGACGTTAGCAGTTTTAAGGGTTACGGCAAACTGTCGGGTAAAAAACTGGAAGATTTACGCGCCGGTGAGCGAGTTGCTGTTGACGAGCTAAAAGACGATCCTCTGGATTTTGTATTATGGAAAGCCGCGAAACCGGGCGAGCCATTTTGGGATTCGCCCTGGGGTAAAGGAAGACCGGGGTGGCATATCGAATGCTCTGCGATGTCGACCTGTTGTCTGGGTAATCACTTCGACATACATGGTGGCGGTCAAGATTTGCAGTTTCCGCATCATGAAAATGAAATCGCCCAGTCAGAAGCGGCGACCGGTGAGCCCTTTGTTAATCTTTGGATGCACAACGGATTCGTGCGTATCAACGACGAAAAAATGTCTAAATCTTTAAATAACTTTTTTACCGTACGTGAAATTCTAAAGTTATACAAAGGTGAGGAAATTCGTTATTTCGTCATGGCGAGTCAGTATCGTAGTCCCTTAAATTACTCGGACCAATTGCTGGATAATGCGCGGACAGCTTTATCGCGTTTATACAATACATTACGTGGTCTCGATGTGCCGCAGAGTTTTGATGAAAACGATCCTGCTGTTGAGAAATTTAAATTAGCGATGGATGATGATTTTAATACGCCCGAAGCACTCGCTGTGTTATTTGATTTGGCCAATCAGGTTAATAAGTTACGTGATAACGACATGGATGCCGCTGTACAAAAAGCCGCTGTTTTGAAAGGTCTTGCTAACGTGCTGGGTTTGCTTGAATCAGATGCTGAACAATTTCTAAAGGCAGGCGCCAGTGAAAGTGGAGACGAAACTGATGTCGATGCATTAATTGAAGCCCGAAATGCAGCCAGAGAGAATAAGGACTGGGCAGAGGCTGACAGGATAAGAGGTGAGCTTGATGCGATGGGTATTGTACTGGAAGACAAAGACGGAAAGACGATTTGGCGTCGGTCTTAGTTAATTATTAGTCTCGTCACAAGATTTGAAAACGATTCACCACAGAAGCACAGAGGACGCAGAGAAAACAATTTAGTGGTTTAGAGTTATTTTCAAAATGTAGGTGTGAATTTATTCGCACGCAGTTGCTGGAGTATGCCTTCACCAAGATACATCGTCTTTCCTCCGTGCCTCTCGGTGAATAAGTTTTTGGTGTTGTGGCTAACATCAGTAAAAGGCGTGATGCGCGCAGATTACTGCGTCTATTACAAAAAGCCACGCTAACCCATTGATTCGAAAAAACTAATGTTTCTTCACACGAAAGAGTTTTTCCTGTATAATTCGCGCCCTACAATTTGAATATCCCTTGCTCCACCACGACTGGTTTGTATTAACTGAGGTGGGGGGCTTTAACCGAGAGGAACACTATGCGTCACTACGAAATCGTCTTTCTGGTGCATCCAGACCAGAGCGAACAGGTACCTGCAATGATCGACCGTTATAAATCAACGGTTGAATCGAATGGCGGTAAAGTACACCGTCTAGAAGATTGGGGTCGCCGCCAGTTAGCTTATCCGATAAACAAAATTCATAAAGCACACTACGTGATGTTAAATATTGAGTGTAATGAAGCTGTGCGTGAAGAAATTGAAACAGCATTCAAATTTAATGATGCGGTAATCCGTAGCTTAATTCTTAAACGTGATGAAGCGGTTACGGATATGTCAGCACTGGCTAAAGCAAAAAATGACGAAGATGTCGCTGAGAAAAAATCAGCAGCAGAGCGCGCTTCTAAAGAACGTGCGATAGTTGCACAGGAAGCAGCTCGATTGAAAAGCGAAGAAGAGGCTCCAGCCCCGTCAACCGAAAATAATTCCGATGCTGCCGATGCAGCACCTGCAGAGTAGGAGAAGAAAATGGCAGCGAATTTTAGACGTAAACGTTATTGTCGTTTTACTGCAGAAGGTATCACTGACGTAGATTATAAAGATCTTGAGTTACTGAAATCTTTTGTATCTGAAAGTGGCAAAATTGTACCCGCACGTATTACCGGTACAAAAGCAAAGTACCAGCGTAAATTAACCAAAGCCGTTAAGGTTGCACGTTACCTTGCGTTGATTCCTTACACAGATAGTCACAAATAACAGATAGTCACAAATAAAGTTTATTTGTAACGTTGGTTTATAACGTTTATCTATAATGGTAGGTTCGATTGGTTTCGTGCCTGCAAATAGAAAGGGTGTTAAGTGTTATACCTTGCACGTTTTATATTAAAAGGCCAAAGTCAGGCAGCGTTAGTCGCTGCGACGATGGCCATATTAGGGTTGATTCTACCGCCTGCAGCATGGATTAGCGCGGCAGCCATCGTACTGGTTACATTAGTACATGACCCGAAAAGTGGTTTGATTACATTGGCATTGTCGTCATTAGGCGCCGCAATATTTTCTTATTTAATATTTGCGACACCGCAGATAGCGGTTATGTTTGTTTTACTCGCCTGGTTACCTGCCTGGTTGATGGCAAGCATATTACGACAGACAGTATCATTAGCTTATAGCTTGCAGATACTGACGATAATGGGTTTGTTTGCTGTTGTTGTATTGTATGTTTTGTTCCCGAATTTTGGGGAATTCTGGCGTGAACCATTAGACCAGATAGTCGTTCAGTTAGCGCAGCAGTCTAATGATATTAGTCTCGCTGAGTTAAAACAGACAGAAAATTGGGTTATCGAATTTTTACCGGGCTTATTTGTAAGCAGTATTATGTTTGGCTCCATGGTAAGCCTGTTTTTAGGCAGGTGGTGGCAAGCGGTTTATTATAATCCGGGTGGTTTTGCCAAAGAATTTCAAAGTTTGAATTTAGGAAAAATTTCAGCTTTAATTGCGATAACAATAATGTTAATCGCATCGTTAGTTAACAGTGTGTTTATGATTGCACTGGTAACCGTTGTATTTGTTTTGTATGGAATGCAGGCTTTGTCATTAGTGCATGCGACAATAAATATACGACAGGTAAATTCAGCATGGCTAGTTATGATTTATTTAATCATGCTCTTTATACCGCAGGTGGTGTTGCTGTTAATGTTTGCGAGTTTTGCCGATCCCTGGCTGGATATTCGTCAACGAATAGCAAAACCTGTATAAATAGATAGAATTATTAATTAAAAAATTTTTACGAATTTAAAATTGAGGTTAGAAAGATGGAAGTCATCTTATTTGAAAAAATTGATCGTCTAGGTAGTATTGGTGATCTGGTAAATGTTAAAGCCGGTTTTGCTCGTAACTTTTTATTACCTCAAGGTAAAGCAAAAGTGGCGACAGATGCAAACAAAGCAGAAATCGAATCACGTCGTGCTGAGCTTGAAACACAAGCAGCAGATGCATTAGCTTCTGCTGAAAAACGTCGCGATCAAATCGAAGCGATGGCGGTTGAAATTACTGCTAAATCTGGAACCGAAGGTAAGTTGTTTGGTTCGATAGGTAACGTCGACATCTCCGCTGCATTGGTTGCAGCCGGTGTGGAAGTTGAGAAGCGTGAAGTTCGTCTTCCTGATGGCCCGATTCGTCAGGCGGGTGAATATGAGATTGTTATTCATCTTCACACTGATGTGGATGCTACGGCTAAAGTTACTATTATTGCGGATGAAGATGCATAATATTTAGCTTTATGTTTTGTTAAAAAAGCCTGCTTTTGCAGGCTTTTTTGTAGGTGTGAATTTATTCGCACGAACATGTTTAATTTTTTAGCCTGATGTTTATGCTGAGGTGCTCAGCTTCTGGGGTCATCTCGTTCCCACGCTCCTGCGTGGTAACGTCTATTTGTTTGACTCCATTTTTATTATATTCAGCGTTCCTTTAAAATCAGCAAATTAATTAATCTGTCATTCCCGATAGAAACATTCGAGGATGATAACAAATGAGAACCAAGCCCAATAGCTGAAAATGTAAGAACCAATAAATACAAAGTTAATATTAAGAAGAACCCGTAAATGATTGATATAAAAATAGTTGAAATAATACCCCAGAACAACTGTTAAAAACCTTTAACAAAACCTCATCACTCTTTATAATCAAAGGTCAATTCAACGGATAAATTTATGTCAGAAACCGCTCCATTCCCAACATCCGACGCTATGCCCGATATGCAAACCAGTGGCCTGCGCGTCCCGCCTCATTCGATAGAGGCCGAGCAGGCCGTCATCGGTGGTTTATTACTGGATAACCGTGCCTGGGAGAATATCGCTGATAAATTGGTCGATGATGACTTCTATCGATTTGACCACAAGTTGTTGTTTTCGGCGATTCGAGAGCTGGAGTCCCGAAATGAACCGTTTGATGCGGTCACTTTATCGCAATGTCTGGAAAAAAATGATCAGCTGGAGCAAGCTGGTGGCTTGCTGTACTTAGGTCGTTTAGCTAAAGACACTCCCAGTGCGGCGAATATTGTTGCTTACGCTAATATTGTGCGCGAAAAATCTGTATTGCGTCAACTGATTGCGGTGGGTACTGACATCAGTAGCAGCGGTTACGTACCTGAAGGACGTGACAGTAAAGAATTGCTGGATAGTGCTGAAAAAAGCGTGTTTCAGATAGCCGAGCAGGGTGCACGTGGTGAGGGCGGTTTTCAGGATATGAAAGCGCTATTATCGAAAACGGTCGACAAGATCGATCACTTGTTTAATAGTGATGGCGGTATCACCGGTGTCTCGACGGGATTTGATAAATTTGATGAGATGACCACCGGTCTACAGGAGGCCGATCTGGTCATTGTTGCGGGCCGTCCTTCTATGGGTAAAACGACATTCGCGATGAACATTGCCGAAAATGCAGCCATCGCTCAAAAGCTGTCGGTGGCCGTATTTAGTATGGAGATGCCAGGCGATTCACTTGCGATGCGCATGATTTCTTCACTGGGGCAGGTCGACCAACACCACATTCGTACCGGTAACCTTACCGATGATGATTGGGCACGCATTACTTCATCGATTCACATTCTGTCTGAAGCTAAAATTTTCATTGATGACACGCCTGCGTTATCACCCAATGAGATTAGAGCGCGTGCACGTCGTTTGAAGCGGCAGCATGGACTAGGCTTAATCGTTATTGATTACTTGCAGTTAATGCAGATTCACGGTGGCAGCGAAAATCGGGCAACCGAGATTTCAGAAATTTCCCGTAGCCTGAAAGCTATGGCAAAAGAGTTAAAAGTACCGGTTATCGCATTATCACAGCTAAACCGTAGTTTGGAGCAACGCCCTGATAAACGACCGATAATGTCTGATTTGCGTGAGTCAGGCGCGATTGAGCAGGATGCAGATCTCATCGTCTTTATCTATCGAGATGAAGTGTATAACGAGGACAGTCCTCAAAAAGGCGTGGCTGAAATCATTATCGCTAAACAGCGTAATGGTCCTATCGGAAAATCCCTGCTCACCTTCCTGGGTAAATACACCAAGTTTGAAAATTACATTCCTGAAATGTACAGCGATGATGGTTTTGAATGAGCGAGCTGTCTTCTTGCAACGCTAACGGTTATCAACGTCGTGCTACTGCCAGCATCAATCTCGAAGCGCTGTCGGCTAATCTGATTAAAGTCCGAGAATACGCACCCAAAAGTCAGGTTATGGCGGTTATCAAAGCCAATGCTTATGGTCATGGCATGTTGGCAGTTGCCAGACAGCTTAAAGATGCAGATTGTTTTGCTGTGGCGATGCCAGAAGAGGCTTACGCATTACGTGCCGATGGCTGTATTAAGCCCATTCTTGTTTTACATGGATTTCATGATAGAGACGAATTAATAACGTTTTCAAGACAGAATTTATCAACGGTGATTCACCAGTTAGCTCAACTGGAAACACTGTTGTCTGAGAACTTGTCAGAGCCTGTTGATGTCTGGCTGAAAGTTGACACGGGTATGCATCGACTCGGTTTATCCTGTGATGTTGTTGACGATTATTTTGGTCGTTGTCGTAATAGCACCAATGTGAAAAATGTTTATATAATGAGTCACTTTGCTAATGCTGATGTTAGTGATAATGTGTTAAATATTAATCAATTAAAAAGTTTTGTTAAAGTAACTAATGGCATAGATGTGGATTGCAGTATGGCAAATTCTGCTGCCATTATGCGTATGAAAAATAGCCATTTTGAAGTTGTTCGGCCAGGTATTATGCTCTATGGTTCGTCACCGTTTACTGATACTTCAGCGGCGGATTTAGGGCTACAGGCCGTGATGCAATTTGAGTCGATATTGATCGATACCAAGGTAGTACCGGCTGGTGAATCCATTGGTTATGGTAGCACCTATACTGCTAGTAAAAATATTCTAATCGGTGTGGTCGCTGCAGGTTATGGCGATGGTTACCCTCGGCATGCAGGTAACGGGACACCCGTCTGGGTAAATGGTCAGCGATGTGGCTTGCTGGGTAGAGTGTCGATGGATAGCCTGTGTATTAATCTGTCTGAGGTCGAAGCCGCAGTGGGTGACCGTGTTGTACTTTGGGGCGATGAAGTCTCTGTTGATGAGGTGGCTCACTTTAGCGACACCATCGCTTACGAGCTTTTATGTAATGCGAAAGGTGTTCATCGATAGTCATTATTGACCATACGTATTTTCCTGACTTATTTACCCAGTCTGTTAACGGCAAAGTCAGGATTTTGCAATAAAATTAGTCTATTCTCAGCTGATAAGCTTTAAGTCAAAATTGCCTTAAGAATAAAAATTAAAAAACCGGGAGAGGGTGGAGCGTCATATGCCAAAAAATAAACTAACGTTTGCAGGAATGCTGGTGGGACTGATTTCATCAAGCATATTATTAACCGCCTGTGTAAATGGAAAGGCGACGATGTTTCGCGCGAATGCCAGTCATACTGCTGTGTATGAAGAATCCGGTCCGATTCAGCTGGATACATTGGATTGGAAATACAGTGCGCCGGACAAAACCTATTCCTCACCCGTAATTGCTAACGGTACGGTGTACCTCGGCAGTAACGACAAAAATCTTTATGCGATTAGTCAAAAAACAGGTCAGATGAAATGGCGGTTTAAAACAGGTGGCAATATTGAATCCACACCTGCAGTGGCGAACGGCATCGTGTATGTCGGAAGTTGGGATAAAAATTTGTATGCCATAAAAGAAAGCACGCGAGCGGTTGTCTGGAAACAAAAAACCGATGGCCCGATATCTTCTTCCCCCATCATTTCTGAAGGTATTATTTACTTTGCTAGTGAGGATGGCAACTTATATGCCGCTGACGCTAATACTGGATTCAGAAAATGGAATTTTAATGCCGGTGCACCTATCTACAGTTCTCCTGCCATTTACGGTAACTATGTGTACTTTGGCACTTTAAAAGGCGATTTATTTGCTGTTAATCGTAATACAGGTCAAGAGTTCTGGCGTTTTAAAGCGAAAGGAAAAATTCATTCTTCACCAGCAGTCGATGCAAGTAATGTTTATTTCGGCAGTGATGACAAACGTGTTTATGCTGTCAATATTCACACAGGCCAAATGAGTTGGGAAAAGAAAACAGCTGGACCCGTCTTATCTTCTCCCGCTATCTACGACGGTAATATATACATCGGCAGTAAAGATGGTTACGTCTATTCTTATAACGCTCAAGATGGCACACGAGAGTGGGAATACCGAACTGAAGGCTCAATCTTTGCACCTGTCACTATTGCTTCTGACACAGTTTATGTTGGTAGTACGGATAATAATTTGTATGCTCTAGATGCGGGAGAAGGTACGCTACGCTGGAAGTATAAAGTTGATGGAAATATTTACTCAGCTGCAGCTATTAGCAACCAACGCGTTTATTTTAATAGCGTAAAAGGTTCTCTGTTTGCGGTGAAGTAGGGTGGTCGTAACACTCAAGGTCTTGTTCACACGCTCTGCGTTATTGGTATCTTGTAAAAAGTGGTTTGTCATTCCCGAATGCTTTTGTCGGGAATCCAGAATTTTTAAGCATACTGATAACTATAGATTTTCAATAAAAGCATTCGGGGATGACGGTAAAAAATGGTTCTGAACCCTACTCATTCCCACACTCAGCGTGGGAATGAGACATTAAAAATGTATTGTATGCTCTCACACTTTCCATTCTTGCTTTCTACATAATCCGGAAAAATTACAGTAACGACAAACTGCATCATCTCCCCAGGCTGGTGTGGGTTTCTTCGCTTTTAGTTGATTGAAAATTTCAGTTAAACGCCGTTTATTTTCCTCACGATTATTATCCAGCTCGTCACCCGATAAAGACGATTTAGTTTCGACTTTTTGATAAGAGGAATCTACAGATAGATAACTGACATCAGTAGCTTCGCTGTCGAGTAACGCATAAGTCGATAACTGTACATTTTCTCCATTTTCAACGTCTTCTAGCCGTGCTGTTTTTCCAGTCTTGTAATCAATAATGGCGTGTGAATTATTTTCTTTGTTCTTGTCAATACGATCCAGTCGTCCATAGAGGGTCAGGGACTCATTCAGTGTGATTTCTATGTTTTTTTCACTGAGATAGATAGACCAGTTTTGTTGGTGTCGAATCTGCCAGTTTATATAAGCCGGAATATGTTTTTGCCAACGGTATAACCAACTTCGATGTAAAATGTTATTTTCCAGATCGCTTAGAAAAATGCTTTTAGAAAGGGTTGATAGGTGGTGCTCTGCATCCCGGCGATTTTTTTCTGTTAGTTCATGAGGAAAAGCCTCGCCGTATGTTTTATGCCCACTATGAAAACATTGCAAGATAAGATGAATACGTTCACCATAGCCTGATTTTTTTAATTCATCACTGAGTTCTTCTAGTGCTTTCAGTTTTAGACCGTCAGCACTAAAAAATTGGTAAGGGCAATTTATAATCCGTTGGTAAGAACTGGCCGAAATCTTTTTCGGTAAGAGATTGTCAGGTATCGCTGTTTCAGGTGTTAATGTTTGTACCGGTGGTGTCGGCTCATCACAATTAAATACTTCTTTGTTAGATTTAACCAAATCCTTTAAGAAGATATTTTCAGGTGTTTTGTCATAGGCAAGCTGAAAAAAGTTAATTAATAATTCCAGCCAGGGAGAGACCGGTTTTTCTTCACCTTTTTCTTCATTGCATGCCGTTAACAAAATATTAGGTGCTGATAGTAACGTGCGATTAAATAATTCATGACGTTGTTTACGACCTTCATCCCAAGTGGTCAGTCCTAAAGATGCACGAACGGATTGATTAAAAAATGGATGATTATTCGCGCTACCGGGAAAATATTGTGACTCAGTAGCCGCGAAGACAATGCAGTCAAATTTTAATAACGCGGCTTGTTCTAATGTCATTAATTGCACATGATTGTTATTCGATAATGGCGTGAAGTGTTGCGACTCAAGCTCCATTGCTAACCAGACACGACAGTCAAACCAACTTAAGACAGGATCAGATATTTGGGTGCTTTGTTTAAGTTCATCGAATGTTTTAAGTAGGACTAAGCCTGCATTATCTGCTTGATAACTTTCAATAACACCGAGTTTTTCTAGACTTTCCTTCAGGCATTCAATAAAGCTGGATAGCTGAATATTTTTGTTATGTGAATAATGTTTAACGAGTGGTTCAGCAGTATCTTCGATGTAATCCAGTGTTTTAATTAATTCATCGTAAGCGTTTTCAGGCCAGTGGTTTAGGCGTTTAAGTCGTTCTCTTAATTTACGTTTGTAGCTGTTTATATTGCTGCTAACATTTTCATGAAGAACAAGATCATGTTCAAAACGGTATATGTTTTCTTTGAACTTTTCTTTGCTACTATCTGATGTGGAACCACTTGTTTTATTAAAAATATTAATATGCGGTGATTTTAAACAGTCGAGTAAGGGGTAGGCGCTAAAGTCTTCCTCGATACACGCCAACCATCGTTCGATGATTGTGGCTGCTTGCGTCGTCGCCAGTGACCAGCCCGCTTTATCGTGCAATTGTATGTTTGCACGTTCGAGGAGCGCACGCAGGCGTCGAGATAACTTTCTATCTTCACTAATGATGGCGACTTGATTACCATTTAGTACGTTAAGTCGAACATGATAATCAATGGCACGAATTTGTTCTTCTTCGCTGCTTGCAAGATAGGTTGTGAAGGGGATGTCTTCAGCTGTTGCGTTTGGGTGTTGATCTTTGAATTGTGATGCGCGCGACTTTATTGCCGATTTTTCATAGTCGAAAGTTTCATTTATAAACGCTGAATAAACAGTGTTATCGGCAGAGTCATCTAACCCCATGGTTTTCGCATAGGTGAAAAGGCTGCACATGTCTTTATCGATTAGGGTCTGGACAAAGTCCTGCTCGGTTTTTGTGTACAGGGTAAGTTCCAGACAGATGAAATGTTGCTGGTCATTTAGTATCGAGCTTGCGTTAATCAATCGTGATAGATAATCACCGGTTTCGTCATGCAACGAGTTTTCATTCAGTTGTGTTTTCCAGGCGTGCCATAAGGTGTAGACCAACTTAGCTTCATGCATCAGGTGTTCATGTTGCTGTTCGAGGCCATACGCTGATTGGAGTTGAGCTTGCCATTCTTCTTCTGAATCAAAGAGATTGCTTTGATTTAAACTGAGTTCATCGAATAGTGTTAACAAGGCCTGTGTGACTTGCCACTGATTTTCTTCTTTAAACAAATCCGGGTGTTGCTGCAGTGCCTCAATGAATAGCAACTGACGGGCTTGCTCGCTGATGATCTGAAAATCAGCATGATCGTTGTGGGAAAATTGTTTAACCCATGCTTTTAGTGTGCCACTCCAGGGGGGAATAATGGCGGGTGTATTCGAGTTAAGTGTGCGGCATAACGCGTGATTAAATTGTTCGCTTGCCTGTGCATGCGGCAGTAAAACCGATATGTTTGAAAAATCGGGTGAGGTGCTACTGAATGTTTCTGCTATGTAATCAGCCGCATATTGAAGTATATTCTGATGTGCGGGAACCATAATGATAGAGGGTTTCATCACAGCTTGCATCTGACCTTATTATGGCTACTGACCATAATTTTATATTTAACGTTCCAGTAACTTGAGTTTGTCTGGTTTGCCTTCCCATTCAGTGGCATCGTCAGGTGATTCTTTGCTGACGTTAATTACCGGCCATTCCAGGCTCAGTTCTGCATTGAGTTCGGTAAAATGTTCCTGACCTTCCGGGACATCATCATCAGCAAAAATGGCACCGATAGGACACTCTGGCTCACATAAGGTGCAATCAATACACTCTTCAGGGTCGATAACCAAAAAGTTAGGACCTTCATGAAAACAGTCAACCGGGCAAACATCCACACAGTCTGTGTGTTTGCACTTAATGCAATCTTCAACTACTACGTAAGTCATGATTATATATCTAGGTATGTGAAATTATCGAAATTTTACCACAGACAGTAAAACAAGCGGGTCAACATAGTCTAAAATTGGGCATAAATTAAAAACCTTTAGGGATATTTCTATGAGTTCTATACGTACAGCCGTTTTTCCTGTTGCCGGATTGGGTACACGTTTTTTACCCGCCACCAAAGCCATCGCAAAAGAGATGCTGACAGTGGTCGATAAGCCATTGATACAGTACGCTACTGAAGAAGCGGTTGCGGCAGGTATGGATACACTGGTATTTGTTGTTGGTCGAACTAAAAATGCGATTATTGATCATTACGATAAAGCTTATGAACTTGAAACTGAACTGGGCCTTAGGAATAAAACGGCCTTATTAAAGATTGTCGAGGAGGTAATACCGCCACATATTAATTGCGTCTTTATTCGTCAATCGGAAGCGCTGGGTCTGGGGCATGCTGTTTTATGCGCCAAACCTGCTGTAGGTGATGAGCCATTTGCTGTTTTACTACCTGATGACCTAATTTATAACAAAGGCGGTGACAGCTGTATTCAGCAAATGGTGAATGTATATAAGGAAAAGCAGAGTAGTGTGATTGGTACGCAAACTGTGCCGATTACGGACAGTGATAAATATGGCATGGTGGCAGGCCCTAAACTCGAAGATAAACTGGCGCGAGTGGATGAAATTATTGAAAAACCGTCACCGGCAGAAGCGCCTTCCGATCAAGCTGTCGTGGGTCGGTACATACTGACACCTGCCATTTTCGATAAGCTGGAAAAAACGGAGCGAGGTGCAGGTAATGAAATTCAGTTAACAGACGCGATTGCAGACTTGCGTAAGTCGGAAGAAATTTATGCGTATAGTTTTGAAGGTCGTCGTTATGATTGCGGTAGTAAAATCGGTTACTTAGAGGCTAATGTTGAGATTGCACTTCAACATGATGAGATGGCTGAAAGTTTTAAATCGTACCTTAAAAACCTGAAATTAGATTGATTTAACTCTGGTTTCCACACTGGGCACGGGAGCGAAGAGTTGGTCATGCCTCGATATAGGTTGAATTATATATTAGTAAATGTTAATATAGATTGCTTCTATTAAACGAAATTTGATATTAAGTTATAAAATTATGACGACTGAAAAAACTGACAATCAGAAAAAAATAACAGCCTTCTCATTTATGGGTAGCATCATTGCTGCCTGGTTTGGCGTACAAAGCAAATCGAATAGAGAGCGAGATTTTGAGCAGGGTAAATTCCACCACTTCGTCATTGGCGGCATCACCTTTGCTGTCTTATTTGTTTTGTTCGTCGTTGGTATTGTAAAAGTTGTGATGCACTTTGCAGGTGTTTAGCGATAGTAAGATTATTGTCGAAATTTGTAGTTCGTAAACAGTTTTCTATTCTTTAAGATAGACAATAAAAAAGCAGCCTATAAGGCTGCTTTTTTATTGTCTGACGACTAATTGGCTCCTCGACCTGGGCTCGAACCAGGGACAAACGGATTAACAGTCCGTTGCTCTACCAACTGAGCTATCGAGGAATTGTTGTTGAATGATTGCCTGAATACCTGCCAGACCGCCACTCCAATTGGAAGGCGGTATGCTACCTATTTGCATTGCTTCGGTCAATACTAAAACGCGTATAAGCGAGGGATTTTTGATGATTATTCAGCAGTGCTACATGGATGGAGTGTTTACGGACCAAAGGATAGAATGGTTTCTCTGATTCTTGTCAAAGCTTTCTCAAGGCTGTCCATATCTGTAGCATAAGATAGCCTTAAATGCCCGGATAGCCCAAATGCTGAACCGGGAACCAGCGCCACTTCTGCTTTTTCGAGCAGGTATTGCGCCAGTTGCACATCATCTTCAATGCCATCCATGCGATCAATTACTGCGTGGAATGAAGGGAAGCTGTAGAAGGTGCCATCACTAGCTGGGCATTCGACACCCTCTATTTCATTGAGTGTTTTATGAACATAATTATGTCGCTCTTTGAACACGGCGCAGGTATCTTTTAAGAAACTTTGGTCACCTTCAAGTGCAGCCTGGGCGGCGTATTGCGCGATTGATGTCGGGTTTGATGTGCTTTGCGACTGTATTTTCTTCATGCCTTTGATAATGTTAGCCGGGCCGCCACTGTATCCAATACGCCAGCCAGTCATTGAATAGGCTTTTGATACACCATTGATAACTACCGTTTGATCGGTTAATTCTGGACAGGCATTGAGAATGTTTACAAAGCCTTCATCTGTCCACACGATGTGCTCGTAAATGTCGTCAGTCATCACTATGATATTGGGGTGTTTGACGAGTACTTCACCCAGTGCTTTCAGTTCGGCAGTAGTATAAGCCTTGCCAGATGGATTTGACGGGCTGTTGATTATCACCAGTTTTGTTTTATCGGTAATCGCCTGTGCTAATTGCTCAGGTGTTATTTTGAATGACTGTGAGATATCACCTTTGATAATGACTGGCGTCGCGTCAGCTAGTTTAACGATGTCGGGATATGACACCCAATACGGCGCGGGAATAATAACCTCATCGCCTTCGTTTAGTAGGGTCTGGCATAAGTTGTAAAAAGCCTGCTTACCGCCGACTGAGACCAGAATTTGCTCCGCAGTGAAATCAAAACCATTTTCACGTTTGAACTTGTTTATAATGGCTTGTTTGAGGCCAGCAGTACCATCTACCGCCGTATATTTCGTAAATCCCTGATTGATGGCGTCAATGGCGGCCTGTTTAATGTGATCTGGTGTATCAAAATCCGGTTCACCGGCAGCGAGTCCTATTACGTCACGACCTTCAGCGCGAAGTTGGTTGGCTAATGCGGTTACCGCTAGAGTCGGGGATGGTTTTACGCGTTGTATACGATTTGAAAGCGAAATTTTCAATGTTGCATCCTACAGTGAGACATGTGGGTCTGGTTTTATAAAATCGGGCAATAATAAAATATATCGTTGCCTGAGTTTAAGTTATTTTTAAAGTGGAATGTAGTGTTAGCCCTGATATTTTTCCAAAAACGGCATAGCGTTATTTCTACATAGTGCGCTTTGTTAAAATGCCGTTATTTTATTTCTTCACCTAATTATATTAAAAGTACAAAAGAGCGTCCCCATGAAATATCTGGACTTAAATGATTATGTCGAAAAAGTTTGATCTACAAACAGAATACCAGCCTACGGGTGACCAACCCGTTGCTATCGAGACATTGATCGATGGATTAGAGAGTGGTCTGGCCAGGCAGACACTGCTCGGTGTGACAGGTTCGGGAAAAACCTTCACCGTGGCGAATGTCATTCAACATCTGAATCGTCCAACTATTATTATGGCACCCAATAAGACTTTGGCGGCACAGTTGTATGGTGAGATGAAAGAGTTTTTTCCAAATAATGCGGTTGAATACTTTGTTTCATATTATGACTACTATCAGCCAGAAGCCTATGTGCCAGCCAGTGACACTTTCATCGAAAAAGATGCATCTATAAACGAACACATTGAACAGATGCGACTTTCTGCGACAAAAGCGTTAATGGAAAGGGAAGACACTATCATTGTGGCAACCGTTTCAGCCATTTATGGTTTGGGTGACCCAGAATCCTATTTCTCCATGATCCTGCACCTGGTTCGGGGTGATATGGTCGATCAACGTCATATATTGCGCCGTTTGGCTGAATTGCAATATCTACGTAATGATGTCGAATTACGACGAGGTAGCTATCGTGTAAGAGGAGAGGTCATCGATATTCATCCTGCTGATTCCGAACGTGAAGCGATTCGTGTTGAATTGTTTGATGAAGAAATTGAGAATCTCAGTATCTTTGATCCATTAACCGGTGAAGTTATTAAAAAAGTCGCGCGCATAACGGTGTATCCGAAAACGCATTACGCAACACCACGTGAAGTTATTCTCGGCGCAATCGAACACATCAAAGTCGAATTGCGTGAACGATTAGATGAATTACGCGAAAACAATAAACTGGTAGAAGCACAAAGATTGGAACAGCGTACGCAGTTTGATATTGAGATGATGCGTGAGCTGGGTTATTGCAGTGGCATCGAAAATTATTCTCGTTATCTATCTAATCGCAATCCAGGTGACCCACCACCGTGTCTATTTGATTACCTGCCAAAAGATGCTTTGTTGATTATCGACGAAAGCCACGTCTCTGTTCCACAGATCGGTGCGATGTATAAGGGTGATCGCTCACGTAAAGAAAACTTGGTGAATTTTGGTTTTCGATTACCTTCAGCACTGGATAATCGCCCCTTACGTTTTGATGAATTTGAAGCCATGTCACCACAGACATTATTTGTATCAGCAACACCGGGTCCGTATGAAGGTGAACATGCTGATGCCGTTGCGAGACAGGTTGTGCGACCAACCGGATTGCTTGACCCGCTTATCGAAGTGCGTCCCGTTACAACACAGGTTGATGATGTGTTGTCTGAAATTAATATTCGCGTGGAAAAAAACGAGCGCGTATTAATACTTACCTTAACCAAACGTATGTCTGAAGACCTAACGGATTATCTGGGTGAGCACGGTGTGCGTGTGCGTTATTTACACTCCGATATCGATACCGTCGAGCGTGTCGAAATTATTCGCGATTTACGCCTGGGTGAATTCGATGTACTGGTTGGTATTAATCTATTACGCGAAGGTTTGGATATGCCGGAAGTTTCTTTAATCGCGATTCTTGATGCAGATAAAGAAGGTTTTTTGCGTTCAGAACGCTCGATGATTCAGTCCATAGGACGTGCCGCGCGAAATGTAAATGGTAAAGCTATTTTGTATGCAGATAAGATAACAAAATCGATGCAAAAAGCCATTGACATAACAGAAGAACGTCGAGTCGTTCAAAAAGCCTATAACAAAAAACATGGCATTACACCAACCGGTATTATCAAAGCTGTGCAGGATGTGTTGGAAGCAGGTTACGGTGACAAACACTCAAGAAAAACTGTTGAATTGTTAAAAATAGCGGAAGAAAAAGCGATATATCAGGCAATGACACCCAAACAATTCAGTAAAGCACTGGAGGCGCTTGAGAAGAAAATGTATCGACATTCACGTGATCTTGAATTTGAAGAAGCAGCAAATGTGCGTGATGAAATCGAGCGGGTTAAACAGTTGACGATGATGTAGTGGTGAGCGCATAAAACGTACCGTTTTGTGAGTCTTGATTTTCGACCGGTCATTGTTTACGGACTTAAAATGCAAAAATTTAAACTAACCTTAGGCAGTAGGAATACTTTTTGTATTAATAATTATATCATTCTATATAGTGTTAGATAGCTAAAACGTACTGTATCTGATTTGTGATCTAAGCTTAGTGCCTTTTAAAATTGATTTAAGAAAACATTAATGCAACTTTAAGGCTGTATTAAGACTGATGTGCAAAATTAAAGCTATTAATTAGCTAATTCTTGTACATGATATGTTTGAAATTGAAAAAATCAAAAATGTTCTAAATGGTAAACAGAGTGTCAGTAGTTTATTTCTCATCACTCTCTGTGTGTTTTTTATCATAATATTCGATAATGCCAGCTTCTGGTCATCGTTGTTGTCTGTGATTGAACTGTCGAGTTGGAACATGTATTTGTTTCTGATTGCGTGTTTTAGTTTTATATTCGTCGTTTGTTTTATTCTTTTCTCCGTACTGGGTGTTAGTGTATTTCTTAAACCAGTAATAGCATTTACATTATTGTTGGCATCGGTTTCAGCTTTTTATATGGATAATTATGGAATAATATTTGATAAAAATATGATTCGAAATATTGCTGAAACTGACTTTCATGAAATGATTGAGTTATTCAGTGCAGACATTATCTGGCATGTTCTTTTGTCAGGGGTTTTGCCAATCGTGCTTATGTATCGAATTTCTGTGAAACAAAAACCATTTATAAAAGAAGCAGGTTTAAGATTACTCGCTATGTTTGTCGTTGTGACGATCAGCACATTATTGATATACACTTCTTATAAGGACTTTACTTTTGTTTTTCGTGAAAATAGAGAGGTGAGTTTTTTCGCAAACCCTGTCTATCCGATTCGGTCAGCATATCAATTTTCCAGAGATACAATACGTGCAAGTAATAAAGTATTTTCTCATGTGTTTCAAGATGCACATAAGATTAATAGTGCTGAGTTTTCTGAGGGTCTATCAAAAACAAAAAATATTCTTGTCATGGTTGTTGGAGAGACAGCAAGAGATCAATCGTTTCATATTGATGGTTATTCAAGAGAAACGACACCTGAGCTGGAGAAACGAAATGTAATACATTTTATGAATACCTGGTCATGTGGTACGGCCACAGCGGTGTCATTGCCTTGTATGTTCTCCAACCTAAAGCATGAAAACTTTGATAATGGTGACGCTCGAAATCAACAAAATTTGATGGATGCACTCGATATTGCAGGCATCAATGTAATGTGGCGTGAAAACAATTCAGGCTGCAAGGGTGTTTGTGACCGTATTGAAACGCAGGAGTATAAAGACATTTATATCGAAGATTTCTGTGATAACGAGGGGTGTTATGATGAAGCATTGCTTAATCACCTCGGTCAGTATTTAAGTTATCTTAAAGATGATTCTGTCATTGTACTGCATACTCAGGGAAGTCATGGCCCAGCTTATTATCGTCGCTATCCTGAAAAATTTTCTCACTTTCAGCCTGAGTGCCGTCGTGTTTCTGTACAAAATTGTACTGATGAAGAAGTTAAAAACTCATACGATAATACGATTTTATATACGGACTATTTTTTATCGAAAGTTATTGATTTTTTATCCAGTAATCCAGACACAAAAAATTCAGCAATGATCTATGTTTCTGATCACGGTGAGTCATTGGGTGAAAACGGTGTGTATCTACATGGTTTACCTTATATGGTTGCAGATGATTATCAGAAACATATACCGATGATTATGTGGGTGTCTGATGGGTTTGCCGGAAATAAATATCTTGATACAAGCTGTCTGATTTTAAAAGAAAATGCTAGATATTCACATGATAATTTTATCCATTCAATTTTAGGAATAATGGATATTGATTCTGTTTTGTATGATAAAAAACTGGATTTGTTCGCATCGTGCAGGTACAAGCCAATACCGTCAAATACGTACATCAGAGCCTCGCATAATAATAGCGAATTTTAAGTTCTACTTTTAATATTTCCTTAAGCCGTTCTTAATACAGCCTTAAGCATGCAGTAATACCATATGTATTGCTATGTTGAGCATCATTCAGAAAAAAGAATTCTTCAGTTTTTTGCATCCCGCCAGGGAACTATGGTTTTGGTGGCTTACTCTGCTAGCTATTTTTACGTCAGGACGAGTAGTTTTTTTTATCTATTTCTATGAACGAATTAAGGACTCTGATTCTGCCCTCTGGTTGACCTTTGTTCATGGTTTTCGTATGGACATTATCTCTGCTTGTGCGCTGCTTCTGCTACCAGCGATAATATTGCTTTCTTCCCCAGTATCATTGGCGAAAATAAGTAATCAGATACTAAAGCTCTACTTTTTAATCGTGATACTGATAGCGATTTATATGGAGCATGCGACATTACCTTTTATAAATGAATATGACGTACGGCCTAATGTTATTTTCATTAATTACTTAAAATATCCTAAAGAGGTATTAGCCACCATCTGGCCCCTGTATAAACTGGAGTTGTTTTTTGCCTTCCTGATGATGGCGGTTGCCACATACTGGCTATTGCATAGGCGCAGAATTAGTTTTATGCCGGTATTAACGACACCTGTTTGGAAGCGGCTAGTATTGTTGCTTCCCGTTATGCTGGTATTAGTCATCGGCGTGCGTTCTTCGTTTGGTCATCGTCCGGCAAACCCCTCCGATGCGATTTATTCAGGCAATCGATTATTGAATGAGGTGACTAAAAACACCTTACACAGTGTACTGTATGCAGTGTATTCTGATATGAAACACGGCGGCAGTGCCAAAATATATGGATCGATGAAACAGGATGTCGCGTTTAATCGAGTGAGAAAACGGTTGCATATCGCTTCATCACAAACGACGGATTCACCTTTTAGGCGAGTGGAAAAATCGCACTTCGAAAGTCGAAGAGCAAAAAATCTTGTGATATTACTGGAGGAGAGTCTAGGGGCTCAGTTCGTTGGTTCACTTAATCCAAATGAACATAGAAACATAACGCCTAATATCGACAAGCTAAGTCAAGAGGGGATATTTTTCAAAAAACTCTATTCTAATGGAACGCGGAGTATTCGAGGAATATCGGGTACGGTTGCCGGGTTTTTAGCGACACCGGGTAAGGGTGTGGTTAAACGGAACCAGGCGCAAAAGGATTTTTTTACGATAGCGCAATTATTAGAGCCACGTGGATATAAAAGGAGTTTTTTCTATGGCGGTGAATCTCGTTTTGACAATATGCGATCATGGTTTTCAGGTAACGGTTTTAATGAAATTTATGATGAAGCCAGTTTTAACAAAGATGACTTTCATGGTACATGGGGTGTAGATGATGTAACCGTTGTTGAAAAAGCCGATGCTTATTATAAAAACCTATCAGATAAAGGTGAAAACTTTGTTTCGGTCATCTTTTCTACAACGAATCATAAACCTTTTGATTTTCCTGCAGGAAGAATAGAACTAGTGGAAGGGGTGCCCGAAAAAAGTGTAGAAAATGCGATTAAATATGCAGATTATGCGATTGGGCATTTTATCGATTTAGCCAAAAAATCTGGATATTATGAAGATACGATTTTTCTAGTCATCGCTGATCATAATATACGTGTTTATGGTGATGATATACTTCCGGTTGATATGTTTCATATTCCCGGACTCATTATTGGTGGTGGAATTGAGCCCGTTCAGATTGATTCTGTTACATCTCAACCCGATTTACTTGCCACTGTTCTGGATTTAATGGGAGAGAGTTTTGAGTATCCTATCTTGGGGAAATCCGTCTTTAGTGAAAATAAATCAGATGTTTCGCTGTTACAGTTTCATGATATTTACGGCTTAAGATATAAAAATGAAATTGCCGTATTTCAACCTGGGACACCGGTAGAAACTTACCTTATTGATAAAAATGATCGCCTTAGACTAACCAAGCACAATGTAGAACTCGAAAAAGATAATTTGGCGTTTATTACTACGCTCGACGCTTTGTACCAGAAAAAATTGTTTCATTAAATGATTGACGGTATTGAGATATTCTATGTAAGAACTGATTAGAACTCATATTCAAGCAGTGCTCTTATTGTTTGATCCGGTGTTTCATTATCCAGTCCAAAGATTACACCTAGCTCCCAGCGAATTTTTTTTGCAATGCCCAGTCGAGCTGCCCCCATTATGGTAGGCCCAAGTGCGAGTGTATCCTGATTTTGATAGAATTCTATTGTTGGCTCAAACAGGCGGCTGTAACGATAACGTAATTGAAGTGCGGATATCGTTTCAATCTCATTTCGGAGTTCATCGTCGCGTCGTTCAAATTCGATGAATGCGTTTAATGCCCCAACCCAGCGGCCCCATTCTTTTTCGACCAGAAGTCCGACGGCTAACTCGACGAGGTTGCGGTCAAAGTTTCTTTCTAACTCGAATAATAAACCCCAATCTGCAGCATATTCTCCTTGTTCAGTTAGTTGAACTTTTGCTTCAATCTCTACTGATGAGGTATTGAAATCATTCTCGGATGTTTTTTCACCGATGATATAGATTTCAGTAAACCATTTCTCGAAAAAAGTTTTTCCGAAACCTAAACGTTGTACTTGTTGATCATCCAGTGATTTTTTTTCATCGCTCTGAAATATAGCTCGGTACTCGATTTCTGTTTCAAGAGGCAAAACATAAGGATGATAAACTTTATCAATACTGTTTCCATCTGCCAAGGCAGAGCCGGTGGTGCAGATGAGAGTACTGAAGAAAATGCGGGCGTATGTTTTTAAATTATTCTTCATTTAGTTTCCAGAAGAGAGGCTACGGGCATAGTAATGACTAAGTGCAGTTGTGAATAAGATGCCACTGATTGCTGCGATATAAAATTGAACTTCTATCAATGTTGGCGTGGCTTCGTATCCGATGAGTGTGTATGACAGTCGGCCGATAACAGATGATTCGTCTAACCATTTTGATGTGTCCCATATAATTCTTTGTGCAGGTAACCAGTCGATTTGAATAAGAAGTCGTACTGCCTGCGATAACATGCCAGCTGCGATAAATAAAAATAATGTGTAGCCACTATATATAGATTTTTTGTAAGATAGGTTGATGAACAGATAATAAATCAGGATTCCGAAACTTAAACCTATTCCAGCACCCAGTGCGCTGCCTGTTAATACTGGCATGATAAATTGTTCTGAAGCAAGTACGCCAGATAGATATAAAAATATTTCAGAACCTTCTCTTGTTAATGCCAGGCTAACGCATAGCATCATTGGCCATTGTAAATATTTTTGGGCGTAAGGTTTTTTGTGGGTAATAAAAATTATGCAGCAAAAGACTAAAATACAAATATATATACAGAGCTGTATTATTGCATTGAATACTTCCTGACCAAAGTCATCAAACCACTGGCTTATTTCATCAAAGAAAATTGCGTATGAGAAGGCACCTGCTATGCCTAATAAAACCGCGTAGATTATCCAGTGACGCGATAATTTTAAGTGGAAGCTTAATGCTAAAAATATACTGGTTAGTATCGTAAATTCAAGTACCTCTCCCAGGATAATAATGACAGAACTTAAGATCATGGTTTTTCCTGTTTGACAATGATTTTTCCAAGTGCGGTCTCTGGGTGAAATTCTCCGAAGAAGGGGTATTCGCCAACTTCGAGCGGGCCGATAAAAACGATGCCTTTCCTATTTCCTAAAATGACTTTTTCGCGGTTTAGTTCGAAACTCTCAAATTCTTCAGGAGTTTGATCGTGGTTGATAATGATAAGCTTAACTTTTTCATCAGCGGGCACAATTAGTTCAGCAGGGTAGAACAGATGGTTTTTGATCTCTATAGTAAATTTTTTTGTGTCAGCGTAGAGTGAGCCTGTGAGAGAGCCGTGTAATAAAGCGATGCAGATTATTTTTTTTATAATCATGATTTATTTCTGTTCACTGTTAGAGTTGGCAGTAAGAAAGTTAATGGTAATAGCAAAACCAGTGTCAAATTTAGAGTGTGATAATTTTATCTCTCCATGGTGTAGCTGAACAATGTGTTGAACAATAGATAGCCCAAGTCCGCAGCCTTCTATTTCGGAATGGTGCTGGTCTCCATCCAGGCGGTAGAAGCGGTCGAAAATTCGGTGGTATTTTTCTTCAGGAATACCAGGGCCCGAGTCTTCTACCTTTAGTTGAACAATATAATCCGTCTGCGAGATGGTGATTTCTATGTTACCTCCTTCAGGGGTATATTTGTTGGCATTACCAAGCAAGTTTTGCAAAAGAACTTCTATCGTGAATTTATCACCTTGAAACATAGCGCTTTTACCTGAGAGCTCAATTTGCTGCTGTTTCGATTCAAAGTGTGGGTAGTACTGCGCGATACTCTGCTGTGCGATAACATGTAGATTGAGCGTTTCAAAGTTAGCCATGTATTGATCGGGAGTTGTGCGGTATAACGAAAGAATTTGTTCAACTACGTGCCCCATACGATTTACACCAGCAGTTAATAATTTTAGATTTTTATCATCGGGTGACTCTATCTGAAGATTATGCAAGTTAATTTTCAGCCCACTGATGGGTGTACGTAGCTCATGTGCGGCATCCGATGAAAATCGTTTGGCACGTGTTAGCGACCTTTCAAGTCGTGCCAGTAAATTATTAGTTGAATCGACTAGCGGCTGTAATTCACTGAGTGAACCAGTAAGGGTGACGGGGCTAAGATCGTGTTCTTGTTTGTGTTGTAGTTGACTTGCTAGCAGGCGCAGGGGTTTTAGACCTGAGCCTACGAGCAACCAGATAATTATCGCAGCAATAGGCAAGGTTAGAATAACGGGCAGGACAGATTCGAGTATAAAATTATCGATAAGGCGATTTCTGCTATCAGTACGTTCAGCCGTTATAACCCAGCGTTGGTTATTTTTATTTAAATGAACGTAGATGCGCCATCGATACTGACCGAAGTTATTATCATGAAACCCAGGGGTTAATTGGGTCATCGGTTTATCCGGTGCATTATTTGAACGACTAACTAATTGTTCGTTTTGCCATACTTGAAACGCGGTGTAGGTAGTATCTACATTTGTAATAGAGGATGGAAAAGATTCAGGTTGTATCTGTATGCTAGATAACACATTAGCCATATCGACGAGCTGTTTATCAAGTAGAATTTTTGCTTCTTTTGTGCTTTTATTGTAACCGTGCAGGGCGGATAAAAATATAAGCAATGTCATTGCTGCTAAAATAGTTGTGATTAGATAAAATCGAATCGATTTCATGTTTTTTCCGAAACAAACTGACTACTAAAATTATGTAAGAGATAATACACTGAAAGCGTTAAAAATACTTTAAAGGTGAAGTGGTTTGGCTAGAAATGATAGTTTAAATCAAGCTGTGCAAAATCATCAAACCTAAAGCTGTAAAGAGGGCGGCCCTCTTTAGTGCCGTGAAAGGTTCTTAGTTGGGCTTCAAATGTCCAGCTGTCACCTAAACGACGTGATGCTTCGATAAAACTTCCTATAGTTTGTGTATCAGCATCAGTGGTGAAGCCAGCGAGCACTTGTGTTGATTGTGCATCGTTTAATACAAAGCGTAAAGCTGTTGCGAAATCGTTATCAAAAATGGTATTGATAATCCGGTTATCACTATAATGATATTCAACGACAAAACCTAAATCCATCTGTGAATCAGCAAGTCCAACTAGAGTATATTCAAAGCCAGTGATTGATCTGAAACTGTTTATACCTTTTTTATCACCCGTTCTCACTTCTGTGTTTGCGGCTTCGAGTTTCCAGGTCCAGTCCCCAAAAAACGCCTGCCCATCAATACCAATTTGATTGATTAATGAATAAACGGGAACCACGATGATAGCACCCGTTTCATTGACTGCAACGGGACTGAAGTTGGTGGGTTCACGTCCTGTTCCCGTAAACAGGGACAAGCCAAACTCCCACTCACCAATGTAATGTGAATAGCGAGCGGCAAAGTCGATACGATCTTTTTTATCACTGGAGTCATAGATAGCATTACGATTTGTATCAATGATCACTTCCGGGCGTGGGCGGCCTGCAAGACCAGCAAAGGTGCGTTCTCGAAAACCAGGAAGAACAAATAAATCGACGACACCCCAATCACGTTCTGTACTGAGGCGGATCATAGGTTGGCCAAGTTTATCTTCACCATCAACATTCTCGACTTGGTCGGTTTGGTTAACGATATCGACTAGATGTTGTGTTTCTGCAACCCCCCAATATACCTTGCTTATGCCGGCACGAACTTCCCAGCTATCATAAACACCAGTCCATGATAATTCACGAATGTCACCGTGTGTACGCTCATCATCATATTGATCGACACGATAGAAAAGTTTTACTTCGACGTTCTGTGTGCCATCGTCCCATTCATGGAAAAATTCTGGCTCGGTTATCGCAGATAGATAATTATTGTGTTGCTCAGAACTTAGCGGGTCTTCAATGAAGTTGCGAGTTTGTCCTCCAATGTAGCCAGAAAACTTTCCGCTATTTACATTGCCGGAAAAGACCATGGCAATACTAATAATCGTTATAAATAGTGTTGCTTTCATATGTGAAATGAATTTATTTAAAATTTGTCATACCGGCAAGTTTTTAGCCGGAGCCCATATGTTAGTTAAGTACTAGGGTTAAGTTTAGTCTTGCCATGTTAGATGGATACCAGCTAAAACCACGCCGGTATGACATCAGTTTGTACGTGTGACTATCTGGCACGTTTTAAACTATTACGACTGAAGCTTTTATCACCTAATCCGTTTTTGAATTTATAATTTTCCCATGTCAAAACGGTACTTTTACCTGTTTGATGATTTTCCATCAGCATTTCGTTTGGACGCCAGTATTGTCCAAGATATTGTTGCTGGTTTTTATTTGTTAATGTTTTTAACAAATCATTTTTTCTATCATAGAATTCAATTTTTTCAGCGATATATCGCTCTTTGTTGATCCAGCCGATCTGTCGTGTGTAGCCAGAATGGTCATATTGTGGAAAACGTTCGATGACGAAGCAATCGACACCTTCAGGAAATTCACTGGTTTTAATTTTTTCATCACGTAGGTATTTATATTTATACTTTTCTATTTCTTGTGAAGCTAAATCTTCATAGGCAAATTCGCTGCCCATAAAAGGCCCTGATTTGTTTTTAGAATTAATGCGCTTTACGCGTTTTAAAGCGGGTAGATACATCCATTGCTCATCGGCATCAAGTGCATGTGAATAAGTTAAAAAGGCAGTACCTTTAACATCAGCAGGTGTATCGAAGATGGACATGGATTTATCGCCATCACCGGTTACCTCCAATGTTTTGATGCGGATGGTGCGGGTGCTGACATCACCTTGTTTATTGCGAAGTTCCATTACCATGTCTGCAGTGGAATCTACAAAACCTGTATCCCTTTTGTCGCTCTCAACAGCAATGGCCAAACCTTTCTCTTCAGCAGATTCAGCACCGACTTGTAAGGGCAGTGCTAAAAGAACAGAGAGCGCGGTGGAAAGTATTATTACTTGTTTAAAGTTTTTCATGATTGTTTCCCTTCGCTGTTACCAGCAAATTTCATTAAAAGTGGTGGCAAGAACGTCAAGTCGATAATTAGTGCCAACATAATAACAACACTGGTTAATAAACCCATACTTGAATTTAGGTAAAAATGTGACTGCGCCATTATCATAAAACCGGCAACCAGAACTAACGAGGTAACGAGCAGGGCGAGTCCGACGTTATTAAATGCATAACGTACTGCATCTTCTGCGCTTAATCCTTTTTCTCTTCGCGCTCTTAAATATTTACTTAGGAAATGCACGGTATCATCCACTACGATGCCTAAGGTCATACCGGTTACGATGGATAACCCGATACCCACTTGTCCAACTGTAATGCCCCATATTCCAAAAGCGGCTAATGCAGGTGTTAAATTAGGAATTAAGCTAATCATGCCGTACTTAAATGAGCCAAGAAAGAAAATGAGTATTGCCGAAATAAATACCAATGCAATACTGGTGCCTATGAGCATGCTATTAATATTTCGTTTGCCCAGATGAGCGAACATAATTGTTGGCCCACTGCTATAGGGTTTAATAGAAGGTGTGTTTTCTTCTAACCATGCCATTGCAATATTGTCGAATGCAATGACTTCATTTGACGTTAACGTTTTTAAAGTGACTGCAATTTTTGTTGCAGATTTATCAATATCGATCTGGTTGTTCAAATCCAGACCATAGGGAAGTGACATTTCGTATAACAATAAATACTGTGCAGCCAGATTACGTTCTTCCGGTAAACGGTGCCATGCAGGGTCGTCACCATGCATGTTTTTATTTAGACGTTTAAATGTATCTGAAATTGTTTGTACGTGTATGACATCAGGTTGTGTCCGTAAGAACTGTGAAAATTTCGCTACATTGCTGAGATAGTCCGGATTGCTTATACCACCGGATTCTTCTGTGCTCAGTGCATAGTCAATGTAATAAACGCCCGTCAAATTTTCGGATGCATAATCGGAATCACGACGAAATTCGATGCTTTCATCAAAGTATTCAACAAAATTATCGTTGAGTTCGTTCAATGGAACTAATGCTGCAAGCAAGATGATGATGAGTGTGTTTCCGATGAGTAAGGGTTTTTGTTTGGCAATAACGAATTCACCAAATTTAGCCATCATCTGTTTGCCGGCCACTTCATGTTTTCCTGTTGCTGGCAGAATACTAACGACTGCTGGCAGAAAGGTTATGGATAAGAAAAACGCAGCAGCAACACCCATAGCAGCTATGTTACCCAGATCGTGGAACGGGGGAGCATCACTGAAATTTAAACTCAAAAATCCCAGTACAGTAGTTATTGATGTGACAAGAATGGGACGAAAATTAATCCTCATGCTTTCGATGATGGCTTTGTTTTTATCCGCTCCGAGGGCGAGTTCATGACGCATGGTGACCAGTAAGTGAACAGCATCAGCGATTGCCATCGTTAGAATCATGATAGGAGCCGACATAACAGGCGGTGATAATAAAATATCTGACCAGCCAGCGAGTCCCATCGCCGTCATGATGGATAAAATAACCATGATGAATGTGGCGACGGTTCCACTTAAACCTCGTAGTAATAAAAATAGTGTGAGTGCGATAAAACCTAAAGCCAATGGATACAGGTTAGCTACATCATCCATGCTGGCTTCAGGAAATGCATTGTTCATTACTGCCATACCGACAAGGCGAATTTCTACGTCCGGATACTTTTCTAGCATGCGCTCTTTGATATCTCGAGCGAAAGCGACGGCAACAGGCACCTCATCAAGCTTTTTACCGGGTAATTGAACTGTGACATTAATGCCAGCGTATTTGCTGTCAGATGAAATTACGCGATTAACTAGCATCGGCTCATTGATTGCAATGGACTGGATTCTGATTAAATCAGAATCGGATAGTGCATCTGGATCGACGACAAGATCGTCTACGATGAGATCGTCTCCTTCGGCGTTGGTGTGCTGGTGATTGGTTATCGAATCGACACGAGTGGAGAAGGGAATCTGCCAGCCTTCTTTGGTTATATCTTTGATAACGGTAAGGGTTTCGCGACTAAAAACTTTGCCGGATTTGGGTGTGACGACAAACAAGATATTGTCATTTTTGTTAAATGTCCGCTGCATTTTTTCGAACGCGAGTAACTGCGGGTTATCTTCACCGAAGAACATTCGGTAGTCATTGCTGAAACCTAAAAACTGTCCACCATATGCGGCAGCAACGACTACGGCTACAGTAGCCAGTACGACGAGGTACTTCCAGCGTATTATCCATCGCGTGTATGATTCAATCATAGTATTATCCCGGGTTGTTATTATTTACATTATGGGTAACAACTTTCTGCATTTTCCATGCAGTGTTATCGTGGTTTTAGTTCTTTCAGCTCGTCATCAAAAAGTGCCGACGAAATTTTTTCAAATAATTTGTTCGAGTCGATTTTAGTACTTAATGGTTGCCATTGGTAACCATCTAGATAGAGATTTGAGTTTTGCCATAACATTTTTACCACAGGGCTGAAGCCTAAATCTTGTAGTGGTATGTCTGATTGTGATAATAAAATTGCACCATAATGCATTGACCAGCAACCGAACACGATGGTGCTGACATCTTTTTGGTGACTCTTATCAAGATCGCCACAGTCTATTGCTTCCTGAACAATGCTCTGTGCAATTTGGGTAATCTTGTGCTCGAGAGATTCCATTTCAACAAGTTTTTCTTTGCTGACTTTTTCACGAACAGCATTGTTTTTTACCGTTTGAATATTTTGTGAATCCATCGGGTGGCGCTGTTGGTAGAGTGAATAGCCAATGCCAATCGCAGAATATCTTTCACGCGTGTTGCCCTTGTAGTTGTAGGCACGTTCAAAAATATCAATAAGATTTGCAATACAACGGCAACATAATGAACAGACTAAATCTTCTTTGCTGGCAAAATGGTTATAGATGGTGCCTTTGGAGTATTCAACGGTTTCAGCCACACGATCCATCGTCAGGTAGTTATAACCATGTTTATGCAGCATGCTTTGTGCTGTATCAAGTATGAGTGCTTCGCGTTTGATTAACTCACGTTGCTTACGTGTAATGGAAGGCGTTGAAGTTGACATGGCACCGTATAATATGACGAAACGTCAAATAGTGTCAACTAGTTCATTAATATGACGTATGTCAAAGAATATGCAGGTTATTCAAGAAGAGCGCCAGACTGTTGCAGTATTAATGCAATGCGCTCCGCAAGTAATTGATATCCTTGAGAATTTGGATGAATTTGGTCAGACTTTAGTGTGCTTTTTGCCAAAATTTCACTAAGGATGCTTTCTGCAATGGGAATATTATTTTGCTTGGCTAACTCAGGATAAAGGGGCAGGGTGTTTAAAAATATTCCGAATTCTGGTACGCCAATCAGCACCACCTGTGTATTGTTGGCTTGTGCCAGCGTAATCATTTTCTGGATATTATTTCGTGTTTGCGTCAGATTCATCTTCCTTAAAATATCATTTCCGCCATGACAGATAATGATCAGGTTCGGACTATGCTTGTTTAATAAAGACGGGAGTCGAGCTAAACCAGTAGAGCTTATCTCGCCCGGAATGCCGGCATTGATAACGTTGAATCCAGTTATTTTTTCCAATACAGCGGGGTAAGTTTTATCGCGACTGGTACCGGTGCCATACGTTAAACTATCACCGAATGCCAGAATGGTTGCATTTGATTCAAGTGGCAATAAAGGTGCTTCGCTGCTGCAACTGGATAGAGCGAGGCTAGTGATTAATAACCAGATACTAATAATGATTTTGTAAGCAGACTGTTTCATAAAATATTTAAAAATAATAATTACATGGATAACATAATACTTGATAAAAATGTTTCTTTCGCAAAAGTCTATCAGTCTTTAAATGTGACTGCGACACTAAAGGAACATTTTGAAGATTTTATCGTTGAAGAAAATCTTTCTGTCGATTTTAGCGGAGAAGGTGAGCATTGCTGGATCTATGTTAAAAAAAGTGGTTGTAATACAGATTGGGTGGCGCAACAATTAGCTTTTTTCTGTGGTGTTAAAAAAATGGCTGTGTCATATGCAGGGTTGAAGGATCGTAATGCCATTACGTCGCAGTGGTTTAGTGTGCAGCTGCCTGGAAAGCCGACACCGGACTGGACTAAGTTTGAAATGGATTTTTCTAGTAACGAAGTTAAAAGCGAAGTGGAAAGCCAAACCGAAAAGGTACAGGTGTTAAAAAGTTTTCGCCATAATAAAAAATTACAACGTGGTGCATTAAAAAGTAACTCTTTTAAAATTAAATTGCGTGGTCTCAGTGATACACAAGATAAAACATTTGAATTACTCGCACAACGCTGCGAAGAGATAGCCAAAATTGGTATTGCGAACTATTTTGGTGAACAACGATTTGGACGAAACAGTAACAATCTTGATCAGGCGGCTAAGTTATTTCGAAATCCTCGATTTAAACTTTCTAAACACAAAAGAGGGCTGTATTTATCTGCTGCGCGGTCCTGGATGTTTAACCATATTTTGTCAGAACGTATTAAACGGGATATCTGGAATAAACGTGTAGCGGGTGATGTTTTTATGCTGGATGGTAAGTCAGCGTGTTTCAAAGACGATGGTGATGATCAGATAGCGCAACGATTATTCGCAAACGAAATTCACCCCACAGCTATTTTATGGGGTGAGGGTGACGTAATGGTAACAGCCGATGCGGCTGAACTGGAGTCTCAGGTTATCGATCAGTTTCCTGTTTTTCGAGATGGTCTTATTTCAGCGAGACTACAGGCTCAGCGAAGAGCTTGTCGTCTAAAGGTCGAAAACATGGGGAACTACCGTGAAAATGATGATTTTGTTGTATCATTTACCCTGACTTCGGGTAGTTATGCCACCATGGTATTGGCTGAAATATTTTCTGATCTCGTCGTACAGTCGCAGCCAACAATACGTTGAAACATGTTAATATTAAGCTATATAAACTGTCAGTAAAAACAAGTAAATAATGGAAACAGTCAGGTTTTAGCTATGAACCCAAATTACCTTGATTTCGAACAGCCTATTGCTGAGTTAGAAGCAAAAATTGAAGAACTCCGTTATGTCGGTGATGACACAGAAATAAACATTGGCGATGAGATTAGCAAGCTCGAAGAAAAATCACGTTCACTGACTAAAACCATTTTCAACAAATTGGATGCCTGGCAGACTTCTAAGTTAGCCCGTCATCCAATGCGCCCTTACACATTAGATTATATCGACCGCATCTTTACTGATTTTCAAGAGTTGCATGGTGATCGTGCTTTCAAAGATGATGCTGCGTTAGTCGGTGGATTAGCTAGACTGGACGGCATGCCCATCATGGTGATGGGGCAACAGAAAGGTCGCGACACAAAAGAAAACATCCGTCGTAACTTTGGTATGCCCAGACCCGAAGGTTATCGTAAAGCTTTACGATTAATGAAACTGGCAGAACGTTTTCGAATTCCTGTTATTACCTTCATCGATACACCAGGTGCTTATCCAGGTATCGGTGCAGAAGAACGCAATCAGTCTGAAGCGATTGCACGTAACTTGTTTGAAATGGCCGATTTGCAAACACCCGTAATTTGTACCGTAATCGGTGAAGGTGGTTCGGGTGGTGCGCTTGCCATCGGTGTGGGGGATCGCGTGATGATGCTGGAATACAGCACCTATTCGGTAATCTCGCCAGAAGGCTGCGCTACGATCTTATGGAAGAGTGCCGAAAAAGCTTCCGTTGCGGCCGAAGCGATGGGCATCACTGCTAAAAAATTAAAAGACGCGGGTCTTATCGACCAGATCATTCGTGAGCCTTTAGGTAGTGCACACCGTGATGTTGATGAGACGGCTCGAAATATTAAACAGGCATTAATTGATAGCCTGGAAACATTTGAAAAAATGGGAATGGAAAAACTGCTAGAAGAACGTTATAGACGTTTAACTTCATACGGCGAATTTCTGGAAGAATGAAAAAACTAAATCGGGTCAGTCTTGACCCTGTTGATTTCAAATAAAACATGTCTTTTGCCAAACAATTCCGACATTCACTGGAAACGTTGTGCGCTTCAATTGAAAAATCAAACTATGTTGTCGCCTACAGTGGTGGCGTCGATTCCCATGTTCTCTTACTTTTGTGCAAAGAGCTGAAGCTTTCAGTACGTGCGGTTCATATCCATCATGGATTGCAAAACTGTGCAGACGATTGGGTTAAGCATTGCCAAAACACCTGTAAGGACATAGATGTTGACCTTAACGTAATCTACGTTGATGCAAAAAAAAAGAAAGGTGAGAGCCCTGAAGAAACAGCACGAAACGTACGATATCAGGCGCTACAAGAATGCCTGTTACCGAATGATGTGTTGCTGACGGCACAGCATAAAGATGATCAGGCAGAGACATTACTTTTGCAGCTGTTTAGATCTGCGAGTAGTGCCGGATTAGCCGGAATGCCAACGACAAGGGTAATCGGTGAGCATATACATGTTCGTCCTTTATTGTCTTTTTCAAGAAATGAAATTGAAAACTATGCGAAACAAAATTCATATAACTGGATTGAGGATCCGAGTAATCAAGACACATCAATTGACCGGAATTTTATAAGAAAAGACGTTTTACCGTTGCTTATAAAGCGCTGGCCTGAAATTAAGTCGCAGTTATCAACTGTCACCAACCTACAGGCAAGCAATCTGGACGTTTTAGAAGACATGGCGACCATAGACCTGGCGAATGCTTTATCAATGCGTACTAAAAGTGATATGACTGTTTTCGAAGTGATATCAATGTTATCGCTAGATAAATTGAAAGCATTATCATCTTCACGATTATTAAACCTATTGCGATACTGGATAATAAAAACGTTGCAGATAAAACCAACAAAAAATTTGCTTGAAGAAATCGAACACGCTTTGATTAATACGAAACTTGATGCAAGTCCGGATATTGTTTATTCTGGTTTTTCATTTAAGAAATTTCAGGAAAACTTATATTTAATAAAGTTGAACATTGTGTCTGATAGTCTAAAAAAATCGAACTGGAATCCATCAGATTGGCTAAATTTACCTGAATTAAATATTCGACTAACAACGAAATCATTATTGAGTAGTGGTTTGTCTAATAAACTATTAGATGAATCATTACAGATACGTTTTCGTAAGGGCGGTGAAAAGTTTCATCCAGCAGGTCGACGACATTCGCAAAGTTTGAAAAAACTATTTCAGGAGGCAAATATCCCACCGTGGGAGAGGGATGTTATTCCACTTGTGTATTTTGGCGATAATTTGATTGCTGTTGGCGGGCTTTGGGTTGCTAAAGAATTTGTTGCGGATAAAGAAGAAAGTGGATGGAGCATTAAAGTCGAACGATTGTAGTCGTTAGTTTTTCGTATCAATACATGTACCGTATAGGAATATCTCTAATCTTTGCTTTTTCGTAATATAAATTAAAGAATAAAAAAGCCTCGATAAATCGAGGCTTTTTAGCTGAAGCTTTGGAATGTTAGGTATTAATCATCACCAGAAAATGCAGCTAAAAGATTAAGCAGGTGAATAAAAATGTTAAAGATACTAAGATACATACTAACAGTGGCGAGTATGTAATTAGTTTGTTCACCACGAATAATTGCACTTGTATCGTATAGAATAAAACCACTCATAATTAGAATGACAGCTGCCGAAATTGCGAGTGAAAGGGCTGGTATTTGAAAGAAGATATTTCCAACCATAGCAACAATAGCAATAACAAGGCCAACCATAAGAAAACCAGCCAGGAAGCTAAAATCTTTTTTACTTGTGAGTGCGTACCCAGATAATCCAAGGAAAATAAGACCTGTACCACTAAATGCTGTAGCAACAATTTGGCCACCATTAGCCATTTGCAAATATGAGTTAAGCAACGGACCAATACCGAACCCTAAGAGTCCCGTTATACCGAATACAACCCATAGACCTTTTGATGAATTTGCTGTTCTAGGTAACGCGAACCAAATCAGCCCCAATGCACCAATCATAGTAAATAGCCCAATCATACGAGGTGGTTCGATCGCCATTGAGAGAATAGCCATGGCCACACTGAAAAATAGAGTTACTGATAGTAGTGCATAGGTATTCTTTAAAACCTTATTGGTCTCCAGAACTTGTGTTTCTGAACGAGCAGTAGATATTGATTGCATATTATTACCTTTAAAAATATTAAGTTATCAATTTACATGTAAGACTTATGTCAAGCTTAGCACCATTTGGCAGTTTAAACTGCCAAATCAAGTCTAATATGTTGCTGTTATATCAGACGGTGAATACTTGTCAAAGTTGCATTTCTGCCTATTTACGTTACCAATATGGTGGCAAACATTCTAAATACAAGAGTGTCATGTTTTTTAGCAATTATCTGACAATTGTTGCTGAAAAACATGACACTGTCAGTATAACCTGTCAGTATCAATGTAAATGAATTGGCACTTTTACTGAGTGTTCTTCTTAACAAATAATAAGAATTATATATTTTAGATATTAGAAATTTTCAACGTCTGGGGGAGTTGATTATGGCGCATATAGTTATTTTAGGTGCGGGAATAGGCGGTATGCCTGCTGCTTACGAAATGAAAGCGACAGTGGGTAACCATCACGAAGTAACGGTTATCAACGAAAGGGATTACTTTCAGTTCGTACCATCAAATCCTTGGGTGGCTGTTGGTTGGCGTGAACGTAAAGATATCACCATTCCAATCGAAAAATATCTGGGCAAGAAAAAAATTAATTTT